>ERZ857965.111-NODE-111-length-123834-cov-17.986977_pt1 | contig 123834 bp, 123 predicted proteins | sample MGYA00519758_ERZ857965 | MGnify/ENA primary metagenome ERZ857965 (study PRJEB31778, sample SAMEA3449381) | human gut metagenome | biome: human gut; feature: human-associated habitat; material: faeces | place: United Kingdom | collected 2010/2012 ...
AGGAAGCAGCCTCAAAATCTGCGCAGTGTGGGTTCGAGTCCCACCGAGGGCACGTAAGAAATCAATATCAATCCAGGCCCGGGTTGGGGCATGTTAGGCCGGCTTTGGGTGTGACAGTGGAAAGAGACCGACATGGCTGCAGAGAAGACCACGGAACCGGACGAAGTACTCACTGATGAGGAGCTCCAAGCTGCTGCGGCTCCCGAGCCGGATTCTGCCAATAATAACGAGGCACACAAGCGCACCGTCGTCGTTGCCGAAGACGAATCCGTGAACCGCATGGATTTGGTCGCCATGCTTGAGGATAACGGCTATGAGGTCGTCGGAGAGGCCGCCAACGGTGAGGAAGCCGTTGAACTGACCCGTAAGTTCCGCCCGAGCGTGGTGTGCATGGATGTCAAGATGCCTCGCATGGATGGCATCGAGGCCGCTGGCATCATCTGTGATGAGAACATCGCTCCGGTCGTCATGCTGACGGCATTCTCCCAGTCTGATTTGGTCAAAAAGGCCACGGGCGCTGGCGCCATGGCGTATGTCACCAAGCCGTATGAGGAATCCAAGCTGCTGCCGGCTTTGGAAGTCGCCATGGGCCGTTTCGCCGAAATCAACGATCTGCTTGACAATGTCGAACGTAGCGAGTCCAAACTGCAGGAAACCGAGGAACAGCTGAAGAAGGCCGAAGAGCAGCTGAAGAAGGCCGAAGAAACGCTGGAGGAGCGCAAGCTCGTCGACCGCGCCAAGGGCCTGCTGATGGACAAGGCGGACTTCTCCGAACAGGGCGCTTTCCGTTGGATTCAGAAGACCTCCATGGACCAGCGCATTCCGAAGAAGCGTCTGGCCATGGCCATCATCGCCAAGTATGGCGAACAGAAGTCGGAAGCAGAGGATGAGCGCTAACACACCAACTGTGGAAGGCACTTCACGCGGAACGCTATTGGTCGTTGACGGCCATTCTTTGGCGTTCCGCGCTTTTTTTGCCTTACCCGTAGAGAATTTCAGTACATCATCAGGTCAGGCCACCAACGCGGTCTGGGGATTCGCCACCATGCTTTCGCAGGTGATCGATGCCGAACATCCAGACCATCTTGCCGTCGCATTCGATGTGAAGGGCGGCACGTTCCGCAACCAGATGCTGCCGCAGTACAAAGGAACTCGCGACGCGGCCCCCGAGGAACTGCTCAGCCAGCTGCCATTAATCCAGCAGATGCTGACGGCCTTGGGCGTCACATACATCGAAAAACCCGGTTACGAAGGTGACGATGTGATCGGCACGCTCGCCAGCATGGGCGACCAGGCAGGCTACCGCACATTGGTGCTGTCCGGCGACCGTGATGCTTTCCAGCTGATCAACGACGACATCACCGTGCTGTATCCCGGCCACCATTTCAAAGACCTCAAACATATGACCCCGGATGCCGTGCAGGAGAAATATCATGTCTCTCCCGCGCAATACCCGGATCTGGCCGCCTTGCGCGGAGAAACCGCTGACAACATCCCCGGCGTTCCCGGAGTCGGCGACGGATTCGCGGCCAAATGGATCAACCAGTACGGCGGACTTGAGCAGATCATCGAACACGCCGACGAGATCAGCGGCAAAAAAGGCGAAGCCCTGCGCGAAAACATCGAACAGGTCAAACTGAACCGTTCCGTGAACGCTTTGGTTCGTGACCTTGATCTTGGCGTGTCGGTATCCGACCTGACATTTGGACAAGTCGACGCTGGTCAACTCGACGATCTATTCACCAAGCTCGAATTCGGTGTTCGGACCAAGAATCGCGTGCTCAAAACGTTCAATGCGGACAAACCATCCGGGGACGTGCACGAATCCAGCAAGCTCGGGCTGCCACATGTCGAAGACGTCAACGATCCGCATGTGGTGGAGACATGGGTCCAAAACCATTTCCCCGTGGTGCAGGAACATCTGCACGAACGCCATGAACGCTCCTCCAACGACATTCCGGAATTCGGCTTCGAAATCGATTCTTCGACCCGTTGCACGGACAAGGTGAAACAGTCCTGGACGCTTTACGCCGAAGGCACGAGCAAACCCGGAGAAGCCTCTCTTTCGGCATTGATGATCGCCGTGCACGGCGAAGCCATTCGCATCGACGTATTCAGTCCGGATATGGTGCAATGCCTGCAAAGGCTGTTCGACCGCTATCACCATTCCATGGTCGTGCACGGTTACAAAGAACATGCGCATCTGCTGGGCAGCATCGGCGTGGAACTTCCGGAACCATTGTTCGACACCAAGCTCGCCGGATATCTTGTCCATCCGGATTTCCACGCGGACACGCTGGAACAGGCTGCGGCCCATTTCCTTGATCTGCACATCGAAGCACAAGCCGAAGCCGCGACACAGGGGACCTTGGACTTCGACGAGCCTGAGGAAAACGATTCCAAGAACGACGAGCTGATACTCACCCGCACCGCAATCGTGGGGCTTTTGGCCGAATATTTGGCCGGTGTGCTGGATAAGCGCGAACAATTCGGTCTCCTCAAATCCATTGAGCTTCCGGTCTCTCAGGTCCTGCATGGCATGGAACAGGTCGGCGCCCAAGTGGATATGACACGTCTGGTGCAGATGCGCGACCAACTTGCCGCCGACGCTGCCCAGGCACAGGAAACGGCGTGGCAGTTCGCGGGGGAGCAGGTGAACCTGCAAAGCCCCAAACAGCTGCAGAAGATCCTGTTCGAAGACATGGGATTGAAACCGACGAAAAAAACCAAGTCCGGTTCATACACCACCAATGCCGCGGCATTGCAGACCTTGCGTGACCGCTCGTACGATAACGACCGCGCATGCCAGTTCCTTGACGCGTTGCTGATGCATCGTGAAAAGAACAAGCTCAAGCAGATCGTGCAGACGTTGATCGACGCCACAAACCGTCATGACGGTCGCATCCACACCACTTTCGAACAGACGGTGGCAGCCACCGGACGATTGAGCTCCGTCGATCCAAACCTGCAGAACATTCCGAACCGGGATCCCGCAGGTCGTGAGATTCGATCCGCGTTCGTGCCGGGAGAGGGCTTCGAATCGTTGCTGAGCTCCGACTACTCGCAGGTCGAACTGCGCATCATGGCCGACCTTTCCGGTGATGAGGCGTTGATAGAGGCCTTCCGCTCCGGCAAGGACTTCCATAAGTATGTGGCCAGCTTGGTCTACGGCATTCCCGTTGACGACATCACGTCCGATCAGCGTAGCCACGTCAAGGCGATGAGCTATGGACTTGCCTACGGTCTGAGCACGTATGGACTTGCCCAGCAGCTCAAGATCAAGCCCAAAGAAGCCGAATCGCTGAAAAACCAGTATTTCGCCACTTTTGGCAAAGTCCATGAATACCTTGAATCGCTTGTCTCGTCCGCACGCGAAAAAGGATATACCGAAACCATTTTCGGAAGGCGCAGGTATTTCCCCGGTCTCAAATCGCCGAACCGTGCCGTGAGGGACGCGGCCGAACGCGCCGCGTTGAACGCGCCTATCCAAGGCTCGGCGGCGGACATCATGAAAATCGCCATGATTCGTGCGTATGACGCACTGCAGGAAGCGAACCTTGGAAGTCGCCTCATACTGCAGATTCATGATGAACTTGTGGTGGAGATCGCGCCCGGTGAGGAGAAGCAGGCCACCGCGCTGGTGAAGGATGCCATGGAGCATGCCGTCACCATGGCCGTTCCGTTGGACGTATCGACGGGCATCGGTTCCGATTGGCAATTGGCGGCCCACTGATCCGTTCCCGTCGGATAATCGAAGGCTGATTAAAAAAGAAAGAAGGAAGATTGTGGCAACGCTGAAGCAGGTCGTGGATGTGCTTGAAACGCTGTATCCGCTGCGATACGCGGAACAATGGGATGAGCCGGGACTCATCGTGGGAGACCTTCGCCACGACGTGCGCAACATCGCGTTCGCGGCGGACCCATCCATGGCGGTGATCGACCAGGCTATCGCCGGAGGCATCGACCTGCTGATCTGCCACCATCCGCTGTTCTTCCGTTCCGTGCATGCGGTCTCCGGACTAGGATTCCGTGGTGAGATCGTCCGGAAGCTCAACCTCGCCGGTTGCGCGCTGTGGGTTGGGCACACCAATGCCGATGCCTCCTACCGAGGAGTCAGCATGGCCGCCGCCGACGCGTTCGGCCTGATCGAACAGCGTCCGCTGGTACCCATCGAAGATCCGAAAGCCGAACATCCGGTCGGATTGGGCCGTGTCGGCCGGTTGCAGGAGCCGATCGCATTGCGTGATTTCGCCCGTCGTGTGGCCGACGCGCTGCCATACACCGAACTTGGCGTGCAGGTGTGCGGCGACCTTGACGCGACGATCGGCACGGTGGCGGTATTGCCGGGCTCGGGCGATTCCCTGTTCGATGAAGTGCGTGCCGCAGGCGTCGATGTGTATGTGACCAGCGATCTGCGCCATCATCCGGTGACCGATGCCATCGAGCAGGCGCGCTATGAGGCGTCCATGCGTGCCGCGGACATCGAACTCGGCCGAGGCGACGCCACTGTTCGTCCGATGTTCATCAACACGCCACACAGCGCCATCGAATCCATATGGTTCCAATACGCCATGGGCGATGTGCCTCGTGCCGTATCTGAGGCGACCGGAGACATCCCCACCGTCCGCTGGATTTCCATGAACACCGATCCCTGGAATCTGGTACTGCCGTCCTGCGGGCAGGAACGCTGAACGACGATGTCCGATACGACCAGCATGGATATGTCGCTGAACGAATCCAGCGATGGCGTGGACATGACCAGACCGGCCACAGTACTCAGCAGAGAGCACGTGTATCAAGGCGCGATTTTCGGCGTGGAGGACATGCGTATCGCGTTGCAGACACGAGACGGCGGACAAACCGTGATCCGCAGACAGGTGATGCGGCACGCGCCCTGTGTGGTCATGCTGGTGCATGACTGCGCGCAGGATTTGTACTTGGTCGAACGAGAATACCGTGTCGGCTGCGACGCCTTCGCCTACGGTCTGCCGGCAGGACTCATCGATGACGGGGAAGACGTCGATGCGGCCGCATTGCGTGAGCTGCGCGAAGAGACCGGCGTCGAGCCAATCGACGAAAACAGTTGCGATATCGACCATGTCGGGCAATTCTATTCATCCGAAGGCATGACCGACGAACTGGCCAACATCATGGTGGTGCACCTGCGCCACTGGCAGGCCGTCGAACGGCATTTCGACGCCGACGAGCATGTCGAATCTGCTTGGATCCCGTGGAAGCAGCTACGAGACACGCACATCACGGCCTCCAATTCGGAGATCGCCATTTTGCATGAGCAAATTCGCAGAATGCGGCAACAATAGCGGCCTGCAGGTTTCGAATTGTAAAAACAATCGCCGGAATAAACGAAATAACGAATTCAACTCGCAAAACGTGCGATACTTGAATTATGCAAATCAGACCTGGATCGATGTATCCACTCGGTGCGAGCTACGACGGCGCCGGCGTGAATTTCGCCCTCTTCTCTCAAGTGGCCCAGAAAGTCGAGCTTTGTCTTTTCGATGAGGAAGACCGTGAGACCCGAGTGGAAATGACGGAGCAGAACTCCTACGTATGGCATAACTATCTGCCGGGAATACAACCCGGGCAACGGTACGGCTATCGTGTGTACGGTCCGTATGATCCAGCAAAGGGCCTGCGGTGCAACCCGAACAAGTTGCTGCTCGACCCGTACGCAAAAGCCATCGAGGGAAACATCGACGGTGACGAAAGCCTCTATTCGTATTGGTTCAAAAGCCCTGAGGACGTCACCAGCATGAATACGCTGGATTCCGCGCCGCATACCATGAAATCGGCCGTGGTCAATCCGTATTTCGACTGGGGCAACGACCAACATCCGAACATCTCCTACCATGATTCGGTAATCTACGAAGCCCATGTGCGTGGCATGACCAATCTCAACCTGGACGTGCCGCCGGACATCCGTGGAACCTACGCGGGCCTCGCATATCCATCGGTCATCGAATATCTGAGGAAGCTCGGCGTCACCGCCATCGAACTTATGCCGATCCACCAGTTCGTCAACGACAGCTTCCTGCAGGAAAAAGGCCTGAGCAACTACTGGGGCTACAACACCATCGGCTTCTTCGCGCCTCATAACGCGTACTCAAGCTCCGGACAACGCGGCGAGCAGGTCAACGAATTCAAATCCATGGTCAAGGCCTACCATCGCGCCGGCATGGAAGTGATCCTCGACGTGGTGTACAACCACACCGCCGAAGGCAACAACCTCGGCCCGACCCTAAGCTTCAAAGGCATCGACAACGGTGCCTACTACCGTCTGGTCGACAACGACCGACGCCACTACTTCGACACGACCGGCACCGGCAACTCCCTGCTGATGCGCTCGCCGCACGCGCTGCAGCTCATCACGGACAGCCTGCGCTACTGGGTCACCGAAATGCATGTCGATGGTTTCCGATTCGATCTTGCGGCCACGCTGGCCCGCCAGTTCCAGGAAGTCGACAAGCTGTCCGCCTTCTTCGACATCGTCGAACAGGATCCGGTCATCTCCCGTGTCAAGCTCATCGCCGAACCTTGGGATTTGGGTTCCGGCGGCTATCAGGTGGGCGGCTTCCCGTCCAGCTGGTCCGAATGGAACGGCCGCTACCGTGATTGCGTGCGTGACTTCTGGCGTTCGCAACCATCGACGCTACCGGAATTCGCCAGCCGTCTGATGGGCAGCTCCGACCTGTATCAGATGAACGGCCGCCGTCCGGTGGCTTCCGTGAACTTCATCACCGCACATGATGGCTTCACCATGAACGATTTGGTGAGCTACAACGAGAAGCATAACGACGCCAACGGCGAAGGCAATAGGGATGGCGAAAGCAACAACCGTTCCTGGAACTGCGGTGTCGAAGGCCCGACCACCATCAAGGACGTCAACGACCTGCGGCAACAGCAGATGCGCAACATGTTCGCGACGCTGCTGTGCAGTCAGGGCATTCCGATGATCTGCGGCGGCGATGAGGTGGCACGCACGCAACAGGGCAACAACAATGCCTATTGCCAGGACAACGCCATTTCATGGACCAATTGGGATCTTGACGATAGTCAGAAGGATCTGCTTGAGTTCGTTTCGAAGCTGATTCATCTGCGACTCGAGCACCCGGTGCTCCACCGTCGTCGTTTCTTCACCGGCCGCGAGCCAGGAGACCCGGACGATAAGATTCCGCAGGTCGAATGGATGGACCACACCGGTTCCATCATGGACATGGAAGATTGGTCCAATACCCACGCGTTCTCGGTGATGATCTATCTGAACGGTTCCGATATTCCGGAAGCCGACTGGTATGGCAACCAGATGGTGGACAATAACTTCATCCTGATTTTCAACGCGCATTACGAGCCGATTATGTTCACCTTGCCGGACGAGCGGTATGGCAAGAAATGGCGTCTGGTCGTCGACACGCATAATCCGAAGGGTCCGGAACTCAACTATGAGGCCGGCTTCGCGATCACGGCGCAGTCGAGAAGCTTCCTGTTGCTGATGAGCGATAGAAAGCCCACCACAAAGAACTACGATTTCTGATAGCCATGAGAACAGGCGAGGTGCCATCCGTACGGGTGACACCTCGCCGTATTGTTTGTGGACTGTGCTCGTGAACCGTTACGAGAATTAGACTTCCGACGAGAGTCGGGAAACGGTTCCAGGAACGGTTTCGCTGACCTCCGCAAGATCCTCGACGGATTCTGGCCGCTTGGTTTGCGCCAGAATAAGCTGCGTCTGCACACGATCGGATTCGATGGCCGCAATCTGCCGTGAAAAGATGATGAACCAGCCCAGAAACATCATGCCGGCAAGAGCCTCGACGTTCGTCAACGTGTTACGCCCCGCCAACCACTGGAACCCGGCAAGAGCCCCGATCACGATAGCTAGGTCTGAAATCACATATACTACTTTTGAAAGCTGCGGGGCCAGCCAAGGCAGCGCGATCATCAGCACGCTCATCAGGCAGGGAAGACCGCGGGCGAATACGTTGTGCAGAATCGGATGCGGCGTGTAACGGAACATGCCGATGCCGATGAAGGCGATGCCTGCGAGCGTCAGCATGGTCGATAGCAGAAGAATCCGCGCCTTGAAGTGTTTGGGAGCTTCTTTTTCATCGCTTGCAGACAGATACTGCATCTGCAGACGGTGCGTGGTGATGAGCTCCGAAATCGCGAAATAGCTGATGATGACGATGCAGACGCCGGCCAACATCAATGTCGAATTGAACATACGAGCAGCAAAAGTGGTTCGATCGCCCAATTGGGAGAAATTGTTGTTGTACCAGTATGGATCATCGGACGTCAATCCTGCGATGCTGACACCGGAAACCACGAAGAACGGCAACAAGGATGCGATGGTCTTGGCATTCATGAGTTCCGCCTGTACGAACGTGACATAGCCTACGACCCCCGAGATCGCGGCGCAGAGCGCAGTCAGATAGCCTTTTAACGTGCGCAACCCCATCATGTTGCTGGCAATGGAAAGCAGCATGAACGCCGTGACGAAAATGGTCGACGCGTAGACCACGGACAAAGCGAGTATCTCGAAGATACGGCGAATAGGAATGGTCCAGCCATGTTTCAACGTCATCGACCTGGAGTTGCGCGCATACCCCAAGGTGAACGAGATGACTCCACATCCCGCGGTGATTCCGGCACACACGGTGAACAGGCGTTGGGTGACACGCCAGATGGCGGGAGCGAATTGCAGATATAGGTCCATGGCGATCCATGCAAGAGTGGCGCATGCCATGAAGGAAATGATGCCTGAAGCCTCGGCTTGCTGATGACGTCCCATGCGCGTTCCCTCCAGTATTTGCCATTCTAGCCTGTCGTTGTCCTACCATACGCTACAATGGAAACTCGTGTTCACCTGCCACGTGCGGGAGTGCATGAACGGGCTGTAGCGCAGTTTGGTAGCGCGTCTGCTTTGGGAGCAGAATGTCGCAGGTTCAAATCCTGTCAGCCCGACAAAAAGCCTTGGAAACATTAAGTTTCCAAGGCATTTCTTTTCTCCGTTGCGATGGTCCGCATACAAATGCATACAAACACTGCGGTATCTCCATCGAAACGTCATCCAAGTTCGCGCTCGCGGAAAGCCCCGACGGCGTCGGCCACGTCGTCCAACCGTTCCGGCCAGAGCGCCGTGTACGTGTTCAGCGTGATGCTGGGGGAGCTGTGGCCTAGCTGCATCTGCAGGGTCTTCACGTCCGCGCCCTGGGCGATCGCGAAGCTCGCGTACGTGTGGCGCAGACTGTGGATGGTCACACTCTCGTCCTCCATGCCGGCCGCCCTGACGGCCTTGTTCCATATTCTCGTCCGCCATGTGTTCGTCCAGATGTTCCCGCCACGGGAGGCGCGGAACAGCCAATCGTCGTCGGACATGCCGCCCATCTGTTTTTCGATCTGCGGCATGAGGAATCGCGGGATCGCGATGTTGCGTGTCTTGCCGTTCTTCGGTGTGCCGAGCATGCTGCCGCCGTGCCCGTCGTCAGTCCATGTGCGGCTTATCCTGGCGCGCCGCCTGTCCACGTCCACGTCACCGACCTTGAGGGCAAGCGATTCGCCTATGCGGCATCCCGTATAGGCCTGCCATCTGACCAGCAGACCGTCCACCGGCTTCCCGATCTTCTCCGCCTCGTCCGCGAGCAACTCGACCTCGCGGACCGAGAGGAACACCATGTCATCGTCGGAGACGATCTTCGGCACGGTGACCCTGTCCACAGGATTCTCACCGATCCACCCGTTCGAGACGGCGTAGTCAAAGATGCCCTTGAGGACGACTTTCATGATATTGCGGATGCTTCTCGCGCTCAGCGGCTTCGAATCACGCCCGTCCGGCAACGCGGCCGGATAACCACCGTCCATGAGCTGGCCGACCCACTCCTGCAGCATGTCAGGGCGAAGCTCACGCAACGTCATGCCACCCCATTTGGGCAGGATGTACAGGCGCAGCTCCCTCGCATACCGGCCTGCGGTGCCGGGTTTCAGATCAACCTTCGACGCGAGCCATTCGCCGGCCACGTCATCCAGGACACGAAGCTCCTGACGAGGATCGCGGTAGCGTCCCCGCCGGATGTCGTCCTCCATGGCCGCGGCATATTCCTGCGCTTCGGCGAGCCTGGCGAACTGCTTCACCCTCTGCACACGTCTACCGTCCTTGACGATGGTCCAATGACAACGCCAGCGCATCCCGACTCCATAACGGCTTTTACGCCACTTCTCAGGCACATTGGCCTTCATCGGATCGCGTGAGTTCGCCAAAGAGCGTTTGGCCGCGCGACTCGGCGGATTGCCATCATCGTCATTCTTGAGCCACAGGTCATCAATGGTCACTTTCATGGCGCTTCTTCCCACATGTTTTTCACCCCGGCGCTCGCGGTATGCTGGTGGCCGGGGTCATTTTTTATAAGGAATCTGAACGGGTATAAGGCTCTATAGCTGCCGCATCCTAGGTCGTGGTGCCTGGCGTGTATGAGCGTGTATGAGTTCGTGGCACAATGTGCAGCGGCGCTGGAATCCGGCCAGCCGTTCGTCGATGATGATGAGACGGAGAGGATCGTAGTAGATCCCGCACCTGTCTCCGGCCAGCCGGCGTTCCTCCACTCGCACTCCCAATGTCTTCGACCAGGACGTCAATGTGGCGTCGTTCACTGCTTGGCGGTCTTCACCACTGTGGTGGTGCCCATCGCGGTGGTCTCCCAGCTGACGCCGTCCGCCTTGGTGTAGGTGAAGTCCTTGGTGGCGTCCTGCGAGCCGAGCAGGGACGCCTGCATCGCCGCGGTGTCTCCCTGGCTCGTCCACTTCCAGTCACCGGCCTTGTCCGGCGCATTGTAGGAGCCCTTCCAATACAGGCTCTTCGTATCGCCGTTGTCGCTGACCCACTGGACGGTGATCGTGTCGGCCGTGATCTCGGCCTCCATCCAGGAATCCGTGCTGCCGGAGTTGGTCTGCTTCCACGTGCCGGTCAGATTCGCAGGCTGTTCTACCGGCTTCTTCTCTGCCGGCTTCTTCGTCGTCTGCGATTGGCTCGTGCTGCCGGCGTCGGCGGTTTTGGAGTCACTGGCGTTGCCGCATGCGCCAAGCCCGAGAATGAGCAGACCGGCGACGGCCGTTGCGATTGTCTTCCTGTACATGGTTTCCTTCTTTCCTTGGTTGATTTGCATTAAAAATTCAATCTCTTGGAGTTTCGGCTTCGAGGCGTGCGTTCGGATCCGTGTTGGCGGCCACGTCATAGTCTTCCGGGTGCGCGGCGATACGGTCGATGAGATCATCGGTGATCTGGTTTTGGCGCTCGCGGTATTCGTAGATGCAGGCGGCTTTTAAGGTAGAGTCCCGACATCCATTGAGCTGTACATCGGGACTCGAACTATTTTCAAATGATGCTGTTATAGAAGGCGGCGCACCTCTTCGCGAATCTGCTCAGAGTAGGCATAGATACCATTAAGCGTATCGATAGGCATGCGCTCGCAGTTCTTGTTCTCATCGAAGATTCCCAGGTATTTCTGCTTAGTGTTGAAATAAAGACGAACAATTGGCTTACGGTTGTTATCGTCGAGGAATATTGCGCAGTATTTCTTTGCATCTCTCATCGTTACACGTTCCGGATCTACATCGCTGCAGGCAATGGCTTTGACAATGCGGTATCCGGCGATTTCCTCCTCGGTGGTGATGATTCCATCATCTTCTTTGTTTTCGGCTTCATCTTCGGTAATTTCATTCTCGCCAGATTCGTCGGGTTCCATTGTTCCGACCTTAATGTCATCGGCGCCAAGGGCGGTTTTGAGCCGATCGTTAACCTGGTCGGAGAGGAATTGTTTAAGCGCTTTGCCGACTAACGGTCTGAATTTATCCATGACGGAAGCGTAGAAGGAACCATCGTACACATGGCCGGCGAGCAGCTTTACAAACTCATCGGACGGGCTTTTGAACTCCTCTCCGATGGCTCTTTTGAGTGCCCCGACGTATTTGAGCTCTTCGGCACTGCTGGCGATGGAATCAAGGTCGAACGCCGGCTTGGTCAGCTTCTGCAACGCCGGGATTATCGTCGGGTCGATATCCAATAGATCCAGCACCAGGAACGGCTTCGAGTCCATGCGGTTCGGCTCATCGATGTCCATGTAGAAATTCCATACCTGGCCGTTGGTCAGAACGCCGATGCGCGCGTTCGTCACCGCGAAATACCGGTACAGCTGGCTTGCGTTCTCCAAGCTGAGCGGTACGCCGATCTTCTTGCATTCGATAAGAATCTGCACTTGACCGTCATGCACGAGCGCGTAATCAACCTTTTCGCCTTTTTTGACCCCAACGTCGGCGGTGAATTCCGGCACGACTTCGGTTGGGTTGAACACGTCATAACCGAGTACTTGACCGATGAACGGCATGATGAACGCGTTCTTTGTGGCTTCCTCTGTTTCGATACCCTCTTTGAGGTCGCGTACCTTTGCTGCGACCTGGTTAAGGCTCTCTTCAAATTCCATTGCTCTCCCTTCCTATCTGGTTTTAATGGAATCTTCGATTTTGATGCGGTCGGCCCACCTGTCGATGTCGATATCTTCGTGAGATGTCTCAAAATCGCTTACAACTTCTGGGTCTTTGCTGAGTTCATCCGCATCGGCGATGATCTGCGCCAGAGGTGTTCGCAACGCCGTCGAAATGCGTTGCAATTGCTCATAATCGGCAACGGTGTTCAGTTCGAGGATCCTCCGTAACGTCCCGTAGGGGACGCCTGATTTCTCAGCGAGCGACTTTACTTTCAGTTCTCTTGTCGCCATTGCCCGTTTGATCGCTATCGACAGCGCCTTTGATTCGATAGTCGGGATTTTCTTTCCTGTTGCCATGTGTTTAGATTACGTCATTTTCCCCGTTTTTTGTCTCATATGAGACACGCCGAGTTTTGCATAAGGCAAATATTTCTTTATTATGTCTCATATGACACAAATAAGTCTTAAATAAAACTTTGGAGGTTCAGTTTGAAGCAAATTGAAAATGTGACATCTCGACAAATTGGTGATGTCCTCAAGAGCGCCATAAAACACGCTGGGCTCACGCAGGATGAGGTCGGAATAAAGGCAGGCATTCCACGCAACAGTCTTAACCGCAAACTCAATGGCGGGACGTTCAACTTCGACGAGCTTGCCCGCATCAGCCAAGTCACCGGACGCAAGCTCTCCGACATCATCAAAGACGCTGAAGCGCTCGCCGACGCATGAATCGAAAGGAAGGTGTTCTCACATGGAAACGATAGCGACCTGGTTCTCCATCGCCTGCGCGGTGGTGAGCATCATCACGATCTTCATCAATCTGTGGCTCAACAGCTAACGACGTAACAGAAACGCGTCATGGGAATGCATGACCACCAATGAAAACGATTCTAAGGAGAATCCGAAATGAGCATCAACATTCCGGCCGAGACGCCGGACGAATCCATGAACCCGATTTCCGTTGAGGAGTTCGAACGCCTGCACCCGGCGATGCTGGGCGCGATAAGGAAAGCCGTCCGCGAGGAATTGGAACTCTCTCTCGCGGACGGCGATTCAGAAGATGGTTCGAGAGATTTTAAGAGAACGGTCCTTAGTTCTTCAAGCGTTCAGCACACGCTTGATAAGCATCGGAACCATCATCGATGATGTCGAGGCTCATTGTGGTACCGCAATGCAGAGAAACGGTGATTATGTTCTCTTTGTCATCGTTGGTTCTCGCAATGAAGGTTCTGCTTTTGCGTTCTCCGGGCTTCATTCCTTTCAGAATCTCCTCGATTTCGTTGAACTGTTCGACAAGGAAATCTGGAGCGCCCGGAAGCACAACACCATCGATTTTAAGAAAGCTCTTATCCATTTCACCTCCTTTCATGCTCGGATTGAACATCACAAGCATATGCGAAGGAGCAATCAAAAATCCAAGGAGAATCCAATGAACAACCAAATCCAGCCTTTCGAATTCGAAGGAAACAAAGTCAGGGTGTTCGCCGCATTGGCGGCGGCGTTGAAGCCGATGAACACGACGAAGGACATCGCGGACAACTGCGGCATCAAGGAAGGCACCCTGGCGTACTGGCGTAGCGCGGGCATCGGCCCGAAGTTCGTGAAGGTGGGACGGATCGTCATGTATCCGAAGGAGCAGATGATCGCCTATTTCGCACAACACCTGTACCAGTGCACGGCCGAATACGAGGAAGAGGTGGGTGCGTGATGACTGACAACGACTGGCGTACCGATACCCCGTGGCCTGATCCATGGGAAGAAAAGGAGGACAAATGAACGACATCCGCAAAGCCTGCGTCGAAGCGATATTCAGGGAATTTGAGGACGAGAGCGACGCCATCCGTCCGGCCTATGCCGACGGGTGGGGCGACATCGAAGCAAGGCGTTCGCTCGGTCACATCGTCGGATGCGTCGACCTCGACGTGGCCGGCCTCGTGGACATCGTCATCGACACCATCAACAAGGAGCTGTGATGGAATCAATGCCTCTGGCTGTTGGTCAGGCACTGCTCGACTTCGTCGTTGCGACTGGCGCCGTGCTCCGTAGTGTAAGCGACGTGGACCGTCACACGACAGGATCCACGTCCGAAGTAGGTGAAGCCGGGTTGGGCGTTCAGACGGTCGATGCCGGCCTGGTCTTCGAATATCTGCTTGGAGAAGAACTCGCTTTCGAGCGCGACCTCTCCGAACGGCGCAACCTCGTCGACGTGCCGTTGCGCAACGGTCTGGTCTTTGAAACGGACGAACACGGACACGTCTCGTGCTATGTCGGGGCAATCGTTGACAAGGAAGACGGTCGAGGTTTCTCCATCGTATTCGACCCGCCACTTGTGGACCGTCTGGTCGGCGGTGACGGACAACGCCCGCTGGCTGATCGAGTTCGCGTCTGCAGCTATCTCGTTCGCCTTTCCTGCAAGGCGGTTGGCCTGCTCGGCGGCATGCTTCGATTCGACGGCGATCCGGTTGGCTTCCTCAGCCGAGCCGTTCGCCTGCTCCGAGAGCTTGTTGCCATGGCGCGCCTGGAACAAGGCGACACATCCGGAGACACCGCCAACCAATCCCGTGATGGCGCCAACGACGCCGGTGACCGCATTGATGTCCATTCCATCGATTCTACGGCCGGAGGCGAACGATGAAGGTTCTTGCCCTCGTCATCCTGCACCAGCTGCTGTTCGCGGTGTGGCTGCTGGCCATGTGGGTGCTGTACTGCACGCCGGCCTGCACGCACCCGATCGAACACCTCATCGCCGTGCCGTTCGCGGTGCTCATCCCCGCGGCCGTCATCATGCGCCGCCTGTGCTCGGACCCACGCTTCATCCGATGGGTGGACGAACTCGAGCGATGAAAGACCTGGGCGGCTCCTCACACATTGCGGCATGGACGTGGTTCGTCATGCGCGGCCATGCCTGAACCGCCCGCGCGTCAAGGAAAAGACGTTAAAACCAGCCGGACGGGTCATCTTCTCTCTTCTCCTCCCGCCCGGCCCTCGCCGGGGCCCGCGAACGGATGCGGGCGCCATGGATCGGCGTGTTCAGGTCACGCCGGCGGATGGATGCGCGGTTCGAATCCGCGCCCCGGCACGACATCAATCCAAAGGAGGCAAACGTTGCCAAGCAAAACACCAAGCAGGCCAGAAGGCGAGAAGTGGTTCGAATGGCCGCTCACACCCGCCAGCGTCGGCATGACGGCCGCCGAACTGATCGGCGAACTGTACGAGACCATCAGCGCGCTCAACCACGACCGTGGCTGGAACCTCACCATGGTCGCGCCGGCGCGCTTCGGCGAGATCGTCATCGACCGCGAGGCCGGATGCCTCCGCGCGAAATGCGCGTGGAAGGCCAAGGACCCCAGCCAGCTCGGCCCGGAACCCGCCGGATACGTGAAGGGAGCCTGACATGGCCATCGGAGAGACCGTCATCACCATCGTCGGCAACCTCACCGCAGATCCGGAACTGAGAACCACCGGCCAGGGCGCGCAGGTCGCCAGCTTCACCATCGCAAACACCGCGCGCGTCTATAACAAGCAGACCGGCCAGTACGAGGATGGGGCGGCGCTGTTCATGCGCTGCTCGGCATGGCGTGACATGGCCTCGCATTGCGCGCAGAGCCTCTCGAAAGGCATGCGCGTAATCGCGCAGGGACGCCTCCAACAGCATTCCTACCAGGCACAGGACGGCACCAACAGAACCGTCATGGAACTGCAGGTTGACGAGATCGGCCCGAGCCTGCGCTACACCACCGCGCAGGTCAGCCGCATCAGCCGACAGCCGCAAGGTCCCGTCTACGGCAATCCCGCCGCGCAGACGCCGACCGTCAACACCGGCGCAGGCGGCTGGAGCCAACGGCCGCAACAGCCGGCGCAGACACAGCAACCCGCCCAGCCGCCGGCCGATGATCCGTGGGGCGCGCCGGCGTCCGACCAGTCATCATTCGGAGACTTCGGCAAACCCGATCCGGAACCGGAATTCTAAGGAGCAGCAATGAAAGCCAGCGAACAACAGGCGCTCATCCCGCAGGAAGCCACGCCAGACACACTCATCGACCTCATCGGCAAGACCCAGCAGGTCACCAAAGCCGCGGCCGTCGTGCTCAAGGCATGCCGCACCGTCATGGACACCAAAAACAAGCAGGAGCACATCGACAAGTGGGGCGGCATCCACGCCATCACCGAAGCCGTGTACGACTGCGCGGACCTCGCTCAGCGCATCCTCGACGCCGGCCTGGCCATGGAGAACATGTGCGCGAAGCCGGCCACGTCACGGCAGATGATCCTCATCGACGATCTGCGCCGCAGTCTCGACATGGACGATGGCGACGTGGAGGCGACCGTCGATCCGGACACCGGCGAGATCGACTGAACCACAGGAAGGAGAAGAAGAGATGTGGTTCATCATCGACGACCAGATGGCCGACGACAGGCGCATCCGCCGCCTGCCTCTCGCCACCGTGGGACTGTGGGTCAAGCTGTGCGTCATCCACTCCAAAGGCGTCTCGATGCAGGCCAAGGACCCGGCCGCGTATCCAGGATACTTCGACAAGCTCGATCTCAAGGACGCCGGCGGCACCATGAAGCAGCTGCAGCAGCTCATCGACTCCGGGCTTATGGAAGAGCACGATGGCGGATGGCGTCCCGTCTACGCGGAAGGCATCTGCAGGGAGCCGAAGATGCTCACCGAGGAACAGCGCGAGGCGCGGCGCAAGGCCGGAAGCAAGGGAGGACGCCGCAAGGCGGCCAACCAGAAAGCCAAGCAGACGTCTGGCGACTTGCCAGAAAACAGCCAAGCAAACGGAGAGCAAAACGGTAGCGAGATGGGTAGCAAAACGTCTAGCAAGTTGCTAGGGGACAGCCAAGCAAAAACATGGCATAAAACCGATACCGATACCGATATACCCTCTCCGACCCCTCCCGCCGGCAAACCGAAGCAACCCGCCACGCCGGAATCCGGCTTCGACCATTTCGCCGAAACCTATCCCGGATCCGTCGGCGCGAAAGGCCGCAAGACCGAAGCCGAAGCCAGAGCCCTGTACGCGGCCATCGCCGGAAACCCCGTCGAACTGACCCGACTCCAGACCGCGCTCCGCCGCTACAAGCACGCCGTCAACGACGGCCAAATCCGCAGCGGCCACATCCCACGGCTCAACACATGGCTCCGCGACCAATGGGAAACCTGGGCACCCGAACCAGTCCCGTCAACACCAATCCACAAGCACACCTGGAACTGCGAACACGTCCACCAGCTCATGGATCCGCACGAGGACGAATACGACCACACCGGCAGCCTCCGCAACGGCAACCCAAGCGAATGGTGGCAGGCATGCCAGGCATGCGCAGACGAACTCAACAACCGACAAGAAACCAGCAAGGAGAAGCAATGAGCAACTACCAAAGCAACCAGATCAAGCTCATCAACACGAGCCTGATCGACCCCCACCCCGACAATCCACGCAAAAACATCGGCGACGTGAACGACCTCGCCGCCAGCATCAAAACCAACGGCCTGCTCACGCCCCTCAGCGTCGTACCCAACGGCGAGCGCTACAGGGTCATCGCCGGCCACCGCAGACTCGCCGCATGCAAACAGGCCGGAATAAGAGCCGTCCCATGCTTCGTACTCCAGCTCGGCCCATTGCAGCAGCTCGAGGCCATGGTCACCGAAAACTGCCAGCGCGAACAGCTCACCGTGTTAGAGGAGGCCGACGCCATCCAGGGCATGCTCGACCTCGGAGCCACCACCGCCAACGTCGCCCACCTGCTCGGCCGAAGCGCCGACTACGTGCGTGACCGCGCCAAGGCCGCCAGCATCAAGACCGAGGTCAGAGCATCCCGCGACGATTTCGGCCAGATCTCCATCGGCCAGCTCGTGGCCATAGCGCGATATGACGGCCAGCCGGACAGGCAGAAGAAGCTCGCGCAGGCGGCCGGCACCTCGAACTTCGACTACATCCTCCGCAACATCGAACGCGCCGACCGCGACCGGCAATGGATCGAATCGGTCGCCGCGCTCCTCGTGGAGCCCGACAACGGCATCAACCTCATCCCCGACCCCGAAAAGCCGTTCAACGACCCGGAGTGGCGCTACCTCGGCTGCATGTTCCCATCCACCGGCACTCCCGAAGAAGTCATCGAGAAGATCCGCGAACTGAACCCCGCAGCCGTATCCATCCACACGGTCTCGCAGCAGGTCTACCTCTGGACCCGCCGTGACAAGACCGCCATCGCCGAAAAGGAAGCCCGACGCGCCGCCGAACAAGCCGAACGCGACGTCCGCAGGCACGCGCTCGAGGAATACGCCGCCGCATCTGCGGACAAGCGCATGGCATGGCTCCACGGCCATCTCCACGGCGTCAAACGCGACAAGCTCGTCGAAACCACGGCCCGGCTCGGACTCCTGCAGATCATCGACCCGGACCCGCAGGGCTACACGCAGGCGCTGAGCACATGGAACGACAAATGCGGCGTCGAACAATTCACCACCATCAGCGGCATCGAACCGGAACGGGCGCTCACCGAACTCCGCTACCACCTCGACGAACCCGACTGGGCGGTCTGGGCGGTGCAAATCCTCGCCGCTCGCATCGAATGGTTCATCGACCCCGAAGACTGGACCAGCACGAGCGACATCAGCCGTCGCATCCCCGGCTACTACCAGATCCTCCAAGACCTCGGCTACACGCCCGCCGACGACGAGACCAGCCACCTCGACCAGCTCATCGCCGCCATCACCGAAGCCGACTCCGACGAAAACGAAGAAGACGAGGAGAACAACCAATGACCAGGGAACAACTCGACAAACTCAGCCGCCTCCTCACCGACACCGCCCAGACCGCCAGCACAATCGAACTGCGAGCGCTCGCCGGTGGCAAGACGGGAGACCACAAGTGAGAAAGACCATCAGCCACCTCGCCGACCGGCTCGGAGACGCCATGGCCACGCTGTTCACCCTCCTCGCGCTGCTGCTCATCCCGCACGCCGTCATCAGGGCGATCATCGGACAGGCGCTCCACCAGTGGACACCAATCACGTGGCTCGCCATCCACACCGCACTGACCATCGCGGCGCTCGCCACCAGCCTCGCCAGCTATGCGATCGCCGCACTGCTCGCACCGCCAAGACCGGAGACCTACCAATGACCGAAGACCAGCAAGACCAGCTCGTCATCAGCCTCGACACGCAATACGCCGTCGCGCACGCCATCTACAACCGATTCCACGCCAACGGCCACCGCAAACACCTCACGTGGGAAAACCTCGACGACGACGGCCGCGAACCATGGCGCCTGATAGCCAAGGACGCGATCACCGAGATGCTGGCCAGCCCGGAGATCGGAGGAACGGCATGAGCCACACCGCGATAATCCTCCTGGCGCTCGCCTTCCTGATCGGCTGGATGGGTGGCCGGGAATGAGCATCATCGTCCCATTGCACAAGTGGCGGTCGGCCGACCCGGCCATCCTGATCGGCCGCCGCTGCATCGCCCGCACCGACGACGATGTTGTCATCGACGGCCGGCTCGAACTCATCCGCCGGCCGGACGGCACCGCCACCCTCCGCTTCCAGGGCATCGGGAAAGACATCATCGACCACGATCCGAACACATGTTCCAACAGCATGAGCGCTGGCATACGAAGCATCGCCATCTACGGAAAGGAATGAAATGCACCACACAGACACCGTCAGAATCGCCACCAACCCACGCAAATGGCGCAGACCTGCGCCCTGCCCGGCATGCCGCAAGTCCCGGCCGCTCATCCTGACCCTCGGCACCATCTACAACCTCCGAACCCGCAAACCGGTCAACACCATCTACGGCTGCATCTGCCCCAACTGCCGGCACAAATGCATCCTTCACGTCGACGGCAAAAACCTCAAAAAAGCCATCCGCCTCTGGAACCACCACGCCAGCCACCATCAAAGGAACGAACAATGAGAAACACCATCTGCGCCACACTTACCGCCATCACCCTCACCCTCTGCACCGCGCTCGCAGGCTGCGGGAGCGCGTCGGAGCCTTCGACGCCAGCGCATGAGGTCAGGTCAATCGACTCGCAATGCTCCGACATGGACGACGAATTCAGCGAATGCGTCATCACCCTGACCGACACGAGGAAAGTGGACTGCGTCGTCTACTCGAGCTACAAGCAGGGCGGCCTGTCATGCGACTGGAGCCATGTGAGCGTAGTGGGCAAGGAGCCGGCAAGATGAGCTACAACGTCGTCACCACGGAAGGCGTCAGAACGTTCGAGAACATCGACGATGCCGGCGACTACGCGCAGGCCATGTCCTTGAGGACTGGCGAGCCGGCCAAGGTGTTCCATGCTGAGACCGGACTCGTCGCATTCACCGTCCGCCCAACCACGAAGGACACGGAATGAGAATCAATTTCAACAGCAAGGATGGCGTTTTCGCCATCAAAGCCGAAAACGAAGAGGAAAAAACCCAGCTCAAAACGTCGGCGGCCGCCATCTGCAATCTCATCATCGATTTTTTCGACGGTGAAGTCCAAGAAATGAAGGCGGCGAAGGAATGAAACGCATCACACTCAAGGACACAAAATGAGCAATCGAAGTTATTTGGTGCCAAGGCCGCCAGCGTTCGACCATGAGCATCCCGGACCGAAGGAGGAAGGCGAGGTGCTGTACTGCGGAAATTGCCAAAAATGGTACGTATCATGGTTTCCCCTCACCGAAGTCAAAACCATATGGGGCCGCCGCCCCGAATGGTGGATACGCATCTTCCACCGCAAACCATACGAGACGATCATCCAGCAAATACGAAGGGAAACGAAATGAAAGTGAAGAAAACCCTCATGGACATGATCATCAAATGGCATCAGGCCGGATACAGCCTCGATGAGATCGCGCCACTGATGCCACAAGTCCCCAAAGAGGAAATCAAAGCGATCATCCAACACACCCGCGAATAACAAGAAACCCGACCTTCCGGCCGGGCTCCTGGCATCACCACAAACCAGACTATCACGCCGGAGGGAATCGAACAAATGTACGAACCAACCAACGAATCCCAACCAACCACCACCAACACCACAACAAACACCAGCCAAACAACACCAGCGCTCGCCGGTGTGTGCCTCGTCTGCAGCGGAGGATGCGCTGTCGGCGACACCATGTGCGCGAGATGCGATGGGCTGATGCGCGGCTGGCTGCGGGAATATCCAGCATGGTTGGATTCGCTGCATGAGTTCCTGGACTCGACCGCGCATTACGGAGGCCGCCAGCCTGGACGCGTCAACCTTCCAGCCGCGCCGACGCCAATCCGATTGCCGGTGCTCGACCACATGCAGGAGATCGGGGACATGGCGGTCGCATTGTGGCGCAGACTGTACGCGCCATCGGCGATGCCATGGGCGAACGGCCGGATCCACCCGTCCCTGCTGGAATGTTTGAGCGTCTGCGCCGCATGTCCACGGTTGAACCGGCTTCCGGACATCGACATCATCTGGCACGACTGGGAATCCTTGGCGCGCAAGACCTTGTCCATCATCGACGTGCCGCCTTCCAAGCACGGCATCGGAAGATGCCCGAACCCATTGTGCGGTGTCGAACTGTCTGTGCCCATCGACGCGGTCGAGGTCACCTGCCCCGTATGCGGCGGCACTTACCGCGTGGTGGACGTGCGGCTCGGCTTCCTGAAGGAGTGCATCGAATCGGGCAGGGCGTTCACGGCGGGGGAGTGTGCGGAACTGCTGCGCGAATGCGGATTCCAGTGCAACGCGAACACGATTCGCTCATGGCGCAAGCGCGGCAGGCTCCAACCGGTTGGTGAAAACGTGAAGGGGCAGCCGTTGTACAGGCTTTCCGACGTGCATGGACAGGTCATGCGACGCGACTCGATTTGACAAAATCGAAAGTGCAACGCAAAATTGTCAGTGGATTAGAGGGTCTGAATCATGCCAGTGAATCACGTTCAGGCCCTCGATTCATATCCGGGATGGTTGGCGGAGCAGCCGAATGCACCCGCTCGCTAAGCGGGAGACCTTGACGGGTCCGCAGGTGCGAATCCTGCGCCATCCGCTCCATGACGCTCCGGGTAATCCCCAGCACCCGAAGCGCCATGATCCCCGGCCGCGTGTAGAATCTGTGGTAACAACCGCAAACTACACCGATGTCGTTCAAGCTGGGGAGCGAGAATATGGCGCAAAAGGTAGCGTTTCGTCTTTTTCGAGTGGATACGTTTCTGGGGCGTGGTCGTAAACCGATCGGGGCGGACCATTCTTTTGGAGGAGCGGAGCTTATTGATTTCGTCGAAGAAGTGCTGGTTGAGTTGCAAAATCAGACGATGATTGGGAAACCTGCATCGCTTCTTCATCCTAAAGATTTTGAGCGTCGTAATCCCAAAGGCGGTGACCCGTATATCACGGTTCTTCGATATAGGCGAAGAGATCGCGTCATTGAAGCCGTTGTCTCGAGCGGACATTACGGTGACAGGGATTATCTGGTTTCTTCCGATGGAAAGTCGGAATCCATCGGCGATCGCGCGACGGGGAATGAATTCGTTGTTCGTCTGGCTTTCCCTGAAGAATCATCAACTTTCTACATGGTCTCGCAGATTCGTGGTCGTTCGGAAGCCGGGACAAGATTGTTGGACAACATCGCATATGCATACCACTTAAAAATAAGTATCGTTGACGGAGAGGGTGTTATCGAAAAGGATGCATGGTACCGCTTCAGGAGCAAACCGATGATAGATGCTGAGCGGTTCTCTGCCGTCACCGACGAGACGAACGTCGAATCTCTCACGTTGAAGTCAAAAGGGGTCGCGAATGGACGACGTATAGGCGAAGACATCACAGTGACAGCCAGGCTATCCAAGAAGGGGCTGAAAGATGCCGCTATGAAAATCCTTCGACAATGGATTGACAATTTCTCCCATAACCATGACATGCACAACAAGGACGGGGGAAAGGCAGTGGCTGCGATCTTCCCCGAGGGATACATCAAAGATAATGGCGAATGGGATGACGGGCAGATCACGTTTTCCGAGAACAACAGTTCTGTAACGGTCTCGGCAGAGACGGTGGGAAGGCTGTTTACGTATACGCTCCCGGAAGGAAGCTCGTTGCAGGACCTGTGGAACGAAGCCGATCACAGATTGAAGATTCTGTCACAAGCCGAACGGATCAACATCCCCCATGTCAGTTTGGTGTAAAATGATGGTTCCGCTTAACCGGAAGGGGGCAAGCATATGCACGCAGCAGCATCCCCTTATGCGATTTATCTAGGGCAATGGAAGGCTCTAAAGGCATACACCGCAGATGATGACACCCCGGGGAAGATCTCAATAGTCGGTGCCTTTATGGTGTATGCGCTTCCATGCTGCACCGTCATAGCCACCTTCATGTTCGGTCTGAACATCGATTCTTCCGACACTTTGCTGTCTATGCTCGGAATTCTTGCCGGCGCACTCATCGCGGCATTCGGCCAACTGGCCGCGTGGAGGGAATCGATCTGCAAGGAGAACCCCAAGGACGATGACGCACACCGACCGGAACGATGGCTGCTCGACTCATCCGCGTCGCACATCCTCGCCGGCGCCTATAGCGCGATATTTGCCGTCATACTGACCATTGTCGGAATGATCGTAACGCTGCCTGATACGCCAGCGATACCTGAATGGTCGCACCATGTATGCACCGCGCTTATCCTGCTATTCAGCAGCCATGTGGCCACGAGCGTATTGGTTTCGCTACCGGCCCTGTACTCGGCATATGTACAGGTGAACGAAGTGCCACCCGCCTTAAACGGGAACGACTCTACACGCTGAAAGCCTAACTTAAGCCCCGTCATTGTGCGGGGCTTTCGCATACCAGAGGGAGGTGCATGATGCCGCCCACCATCACGCTGAGAATCACGGACAACGCGGACAGGCAGCTCGCCACGATGAGCGTGCCCGTCCCGCTGTCAGGTGAGCCGGGCGAGTGCGCCATGTTCGATGCCGAGAAGTTCGAACGGCTTCTCGACCGGGCGGCGAGCGCGTTCCGCAAGGTGTTCGACGATGGCGTCAAGGAGTAACCCGCGCCGGAGCAACGGGCATCGCAGGGACATGCTGCGCAGGCGCGTGCTCGCCGCCTACGACACGTGCGCCATCTGCGGACGGCCCGTCGACAAGACGTTGAAGTCGCCGCATCCCATGAGCGCCGAAGTAGACGAACTCATACCAGTCTCACGCGGCGGTGATCCATACAGCTTCGCGAACTGCAGGCTCACGCACCGCATCTGCAACAGGTTCAAGAGCGACAAGACAGACGAACATGCACGAGCGCTGCTGGCCGGCAAGCAGACCATCAAACCAAGTTCGATGCCGTTCAGAACGTTCGGCATCTGACCCGATACCAGGGCGGGGACCCCGGGTGTGCCACCCTGCGGCAACCTCGGGTGCAGTGCCGATATTTCTCTTGAAATTTAAGCGTAACGAATTGTGTTACGCATACGTTGAATGAAAGGCGGAATATGGCCTTTTTCAAAGCGTCAGCATCTGACATAGAACGATTTAATAAATACTTCAGAAGCACTGACCCTAGTAAATGTTGGGAATGGAACGGTGCTCATCACCCAAAGGGATATGGCACATTCCGTCTGGCAAAGACGTCCGTTCCGGCACATCGCTTCGCATATGCATTGACTCATAACATGTTTATCCCAGATGGGATGGTGATTGATCATATCTGTCACAACCGTTCATGCGTTAATCCAGACCATTTGAGAACAGTAACGGTTCAGGAGAATTCCGAATATCGTGTTTCCTGTAATAAGAACAGCAAATCCGGAATCCGTGGTGTCTACTGGCGTAACGATCGAAAAGCATGGCAAGTTGAGGTTATCAAGAATAGGAAGGCATACAAGAGAGGTCCATTCAAGACGCTTGCACGGGCGGAAGCTGCTGCAACAAGATTGCGCGAAGAACTCGGGTTCCTCACTGGTTTTGGAATGAAGGAAACGCAATGATTTGCGAAGTATGCGGTAAGCAATTTAGGCCAAGTGGCAAGGGCAGCCAACAGAAATATTGCTCCGCGAAATGCAGGCAGAAAGACTATCGGCGTCGGAAAAAGAACCGGCCCGCACAGGACCGGAACGGTAAGCCGCCCGTCAAAGCCGTGGAAACGAAACAGAAGCCGGAAAGGGATCTCGACCAGCGGAGCTTCGAGAGGATGATGGACGGCAGCATGCTGGACATGCTGCGCGCCAACCGTGACCGACTGCAGAAGGCCATGGATGACACGTCCACACCGGCAAACGCACTGCCTGCGATCAGCCGCCAGCTCATCGACGTATGCGAACGCATCGAATCACTCCAAGGCGGAGGTCTGACCGACCTGTTGGACGATGAGGAAGACGAGGTGACGGACGATGTCGGAGCGTCGATTGTCTGAAATCGCCAAGGTCCTCCGCCAGCCGGAAGGCATCGTCGGCAGCGAGTTCACGCGAATCAACAAAGCCGCGCGCAAGGCCGGCATCCGTTTCGACTTGTGGCAGCAGGGCTTCTTGTGGCTTCTGTTCGCCAAGAACGCGGAAGGCAAGTATGCGTGTGGCGCGGACGGCGCCGTGCTGTCCAGCTGCAGGCAGATCGGCAAAACCTTCACCGTCGGCACCGCGTTGTTCCTCAAGGCGATACTCACACCGAACCTGAAAGCCATCTGGACCGCCCACCATACGCGCACCAGCGACGAGACATTCGCGGACATGTGCGAGATGGAGCATGATCCAGTGCTCGGCCGGTACGTGGAACGCATCCGCAGAGCAAACGGCCAACAGGAGATCACGTTCACGTCCGGCAGCCGCATCATGTTCGGCGCCCGCGAAAACGGCTTCGGCCGAGGATTGCACAGCGTGGACGTGGCTGTGTTCGATGAAGCGCAGATTCTCACAGTGCGCGCGATGGACAACATGATTCCGGTTTTGAACACGAGTCCTAACCCCCTGGTCGTGTATATGGGCAATCCACCCAAGCCGGGAGACCAGTGCGAGGCGTTCACGGAGAAACGCATGCACGCGTTGAACCATGACGGAAACCTCCTCTACGTGGAGCTTGCCGCCGACAAGGACGCGGATTCGGACGACCGCGAACAGTGGGCTAAAGCGAATCCCAGCTATCCGAAACGTACAAGCGAACAGGCAATCATGCGCATGCGCAACAACCTGTCGGACGATTCATTCCGTCGTGAGGCGCTTGGCATATGGGATGAGACCGCCACCGCATACGCCATCAGCCCGGACCTGTGGCAGGCCGCGGCCATCGACGACGTGCCCGAGGGCGGCACGGTGAGCTTCGGCATCGACATGCCTCCGGACAGGAGCGTGCTGACCATCGGAGCCGCGCTACGGTACGCGGACGGTTCGGCAATCATCCAGATGGCGAACATCAAGGATGCGAGGCAGGCGGGAACCATGTGGGCCGTGGACTGGCTCGCCGAACATTGGCCGAAGACCGCCAGCGTGGTCATCGACGCGCAGTCGCCCGCCATGAGCCTGCTGCCGGAACTGAAGAAAGCGCATGTGAAGGTCACGGTCACGAACATGCAGGAGATGGGCCGCGCATGCGGACGGTTCCTCGACATGCTCAAAGCCGGAACGCTCAAGCACCCGCGGGACGAATACCAGCCGCAGCTGGCCGCGGCCGTCAAGGGCGCCACCACGCGGCCTCTTGGACAGTCCGGCGCGATCGCCTGGAACAAACTCGGCAGTGATGTCGACATCACGCCGCTCGTGTCCACCACTCTCGCCCTGTATGGGGCGTTCACGACGAAACGACATCCGGGAAGACGACAGGAGGTGATGTTCTGATGGTGTTCTACATGGCCGACGGCACAACGGTAAGTGTCGCTCCGAAATTCACCGGCAGCAGCTACCTCGACACCGCAAGCGGAAACGTCGGCACCATCCTCGGCGTCGACGACGAGGACATGCCCATCATCCACGAACTGTTGCGCGTATGGCGAGAGAAATACCCACGCAACCTGATCCGCGGAGCCTACTACGACTGCAAGGAACGATTCAAAGACTTCGGAATCTCCATCCCCGACCAGATCAAAAACAAGGTCGAGGCGATGATCGGATGGCCCGAACTGGCCGTCCGCTCATTGAGCGACCTGAGCGACCTGGAAGGGTTCAGCGTATCCGGCGACGACACGATGGGCGTCAACGACCTGTTCGAGGACAACCAATTGGACGTGGCCACGTCAGAACTGATCGTATCCGCTTACAAGCACTCATGCAGCTTCCTGACCATCGCCGCAGACCCGGAGAATCCGGACCGGATCAGCATGATCCCACGCTCCGCCGACTGGTCCGCTGGAATCTGGGACCGACGCAACCACCGTCTGGCCGCGGCATTGACCATCACCGAGGACGACAAGGACGGACGAATCTGCGCGTTCAACGTGTGGCTCCCCGGCAAGGTCTACGAATGCTCCGGCCACCTGACCCCATGGCGGGCGGAGAAAATCGAAACGAACTTCGACCAGCCGACTGCCGTCGCGCTCGCCTACGACAGGCAGATGGACCGGCCGTTCGGCCACAGCCGCATCAGCCGTTCGCTCATGAGCCTCGTCGACGCCGGATTCCGCACCGTGGTCCGCATGGAGGCGTCGGCCGAATTCTATTCCGTTCCGAAACTCTGGTTCATCGGAGCGAACAGGGACGCGTTCAGCAGCAACACATGGACGAGTCTCATCCAGGCGATCAACGCGATCACCGCGGACGAGAACGGAGAGCTTCCCCAACTGCATCAGGTGCAGCAGGCGTCCATGACGCCCCATTCGGACATGCTCAAGACCTTGGCCATGCTCGTCGCCTCGCAGACCCGAGTGCCGGTCGACTATCTGGGCATCACGTTGGACAATCCGACCAGCGCCGAGGCCATGGCATCCGCCGAACGACGGTTGACGCGCATCGCCGACAAGCAGAACGTGGCCTTCGGACGGGAACTCAAACGGGCCATGGGCATCGCCGTGGCGTTGCGCGAAGGCGCGAACACGATACCCGACTCCATGCGCGACGTGCATCCGGTATGGGCGCCCACAAGGGAAATCTCCGACGCGGCGCGCGCCGACGCGTTCACGAAGATCGCCGACAAGATCACCGGCTACGCCGACTCCGATGTCGGACTCGAACGTCTCGGCCTGACCCGCGAGGAAATCACCCGCCTACGCGCCGACCAGCAACGGCAGAAATCGGAACAACGCATCGACCAGCTCATGGACAGAAGCGCGGCGTCCTCGGAGGTGACGGATGGATCTGAACAATCTGGATCTGCCGGAACCGGCGAAAGCGCAGCTTCGTCAGAAACTGGAGAAACTGCATAGGGATTACGAGACTGATCTTGAGAATCTGACAGACGACGCCACCGACGCGATGGAATCCGCGAAACCGTTGGAACGACAAGACATAGTGCTCAGGTACACCCGCGATGCGTCCGAACGATCACGCAGGTACTACACTGACACCAGGAACCTGTGGCAGAAATACGCCGGCATCAAAATGCCGCCCTACGTCTCATCTACTTGCGACGAATATGAAGTGCTATACCGTCAGGTAGGCGGTTTCACTGGAACCGATTGGAATGGGCATAACTACACTAATTTGAAGCATGGCAACGCCAACGGGCTGACTGTTGAAGACCTTTGGCCCGACCTGAAGACGGTGGACGACTGGCAGCAGTTCATTGCCGACATGATGAGCAGGTCTGTACGATTGACCACGCAGAACAACCGCGACGCCGACGAGACGCATCCTGGATGGGCACGCGTCCCACGAGGCTCCAATCCTTGTGCATTTTGCGTGATGCTCGCCAGCCGAGGATTCGCATACACCAGTGAGGAAAGCGCGGACTTCGGCGGCTCTTTCCATAACGGCAAATGCCGTTGCATTCCCGTGTGCAGCTGGGGCAAGGACAAGATCTTCGGCTATGACCAAGCGAAGTATAAAGCCATGTACGATCAGGCCGTGCAAGCCATCAACGGCAACGCATTGGGAAAGAATTGGAAGTCCTCCGCCGAGGAAGCCGGAATCAAGTTGGATTCGGCCGACGCGAATGCCGTCACATTCGTTATGCGTCATAAGTTCCCTAAGCAATTGAGCGACGGGATCATGCCGAAGAAACGTGCGTCTTTCAAAGTCGAACATGATTTCACCGGCATGCGCGACGAGAAATCATTAAGCAAGAAAGGATGGGATGGAAGGCAGAAGGCGCTTGGCGTCCCAGTAGACGCAGACGTCCTTGAGATGCATGAAATCGTGTTCCTGGAACATTTCAAGTCACTCGGACAGCATTACGAATGGATTCCACGCGATACTTTGGGGCACAAATCGACGAATGACTTGAAATGGATTGAGCAAGACCTTGAGTGCGAGGTTAAGTCATCTCGGCAAAAACGCCCAGACTACGGATCCATTTCGAAGAACATCTCAAAAGCGGTATCCAAAGCCGAGCAGCATGGTGTCGTGAAGGATGCATTCATTGTGGATCTCACTGGATACTCGGCTCCGGAGAAACTGGTGACGCAACTTTCCCGCTATAACGCGCTGCATAAGAAAAACAAGATCAGACGTTTGTTCCTATTGGACAACAACGGGATGAGAGAAATCGAGCTGCAATAAAAACCCGGAGGCACTCCCGCACGAATAGGCTATTATTTCAAGTCTGCACGGGACCTCCGGTACTTCTATTTTACCAAAAACCATTGATTTCGGTGGATTGCCAGAGCAGACGAATGGACCCGACTGTAACTCGGGCGCTTCACAGCCGCGCAGGTGCGAATCCTGCATCCACCACTCGGCCAGCCATTCAGGTTGGCGGCGACCATGCGCCGTATCGCGTGGGAGGACCATACAGCGCACCGTGGCGCGGTCGAACTCGAATCCACGGGAAACAGCAAAGGAGAGCAGCATGTCCATCAGATTCCGATTCCCGGCACACATCCGTCTCATCGACGGCGGTGGCGACGAGGGCGGTTCCAATGACGGTGGCGATGGCGGTGAGCCGAGGTCGTTCACCCAGGAACAGGTCGACCAGATCGTCGAGAAGCGACTGGCCAAGGAGCGCGGCAAGTACAAGGACTACGACGAGCTCAAGTCCAAGGCCATGAAACTCGACGAGATGGAGAACGCCGGAAAGAGCGAAATCGACAAACTCAAGGAATCGAACGCGGCGCTGCGCAAGCAGATCGACGACGCCGCGGCCGAGAAGCAGCACGCGGAATGGGTGTCCGAAGTCGCCAAAGACAAGGACGTTCCGGCCGAACTGCTGCGCGGCGGAACCAAGGAGGAACTCGAGGCGCATGCGGACCTCCTGCACGCGGCGCTGCATCCGGCATCCAAGCCGCCTCAGGTGAGGAACCAGACGGGCTCTCCATCGCACCAGAACAACAACAAGGACGCCGAAGAGCTCTCGTACATCCACCAGCTCCTAGGCGAATAACCCAACCATCCGAAAGGACAAGCCATCATGGCGATGAAAACAGACCAGATCAAGCTCCCCGTGAGCGTGGCCACCGAAATCGTGAACAAGGCCAAGGACACCAGCACCATCGCGTCCCTGAGCCCCAGCACGCCACAGATCTTCTCCGACGCCGACTACCTCGTGTTCAACGGCAAGAGCGAAGCCGAGGTAGTGGCCGAAGGCGCGGTCAAGAGCAGCTACGAGCAGACCGTGGACTCCGTCGTGGCGAAGCGCTTCAAGGTGCAGACCACCACCCGCGTCACCAGCGAACTCCAGTGGGCCGACGAGGACAACCAGCTGCAGATCATCCGCAGCATCCAGGCCGATCAGGCAGCCGCACTGGGCCGCGCCCTCGACTACGTGATCTACCATGCGATCAACCCCAAGACCGGTGAAGCGCTCTCCGGATTCGACCCATTGAGCACGTCCGCCGTGCAGGTGATCGCCACCGAGGATGAGATCGGCAACGTGGACGCTTTGGCCGACGCGCTGAACGACTCCTACGACATCAACGGTGTCGCCCTGTCCAAGACCTGGGCGTCCCGCCTGCGCAAGCTGCGCGTCCCCTCCACCGGCATGCGCTTCTACCCGGAGATCCCGCTGAACCTGCAGGCCGGCAGCCTGGACGGCATCACCGCCGCGACCTCCGGAACCGTCAACGGCCGACTGGCCAAGACCCCGACGAAGGTGCTCGCGTTCATGGGAGATTTCAGCCTCATCAAATGGGGCATGGTCCGCGATCTGACCAGCGAGATCATCGCCTACGGCGATCCGGACCAGACCGGCGTGGACCTGAAGGCCCATAACCAGATCGCATACCGCACCGAGGCGATGTACGCGTTCGCGATCATCGATCCGAAGGCGTTCGCCGTACTCAAGACCAAGTGAGGTGAACGATGAGTTTCCCCATCCAGACGCTTGTGATCAACCCTGCAGGCGAGGAAAAGCACACTGTCGGCCCGTTGGACGCGCAGGTGCGGCTTGTCAACACTGACGGCACCGCCTTCTCCGCCGGTTCCGGTGCCTACGAACTGCCGGAGGCCGGCAAGGACACCCTCGGCGGCATCAAGCAGTTCGCGCCCGAACAGACGATTGGCAACGTTGACGGCAACATCGTCAAGGCCGCCGCAGCCGCTCCGACCAAGGATGAATTCGACAAGCTCGTCACGGCTTTCAATACTTTGGCGAAACAGTTCGACGACACTATCACCGGCCTCGCGGCCTCCGGGGTGATCAAGCTGCCGGACAAGAAGTGACCATGACGGACGAACCGGACATGTTCGCCACCTCCGACGATCTCGAACGGAGGTGGCACAAGCTCACCGACGAGGAACGTCAGAAAGCCGACACGCATCTCGCGGACGTGACCGACTACATCAAGGAACGCTCGCCCATCTGGCGGCGGCTCCTCGAAGAACGGCCACGCCTGCTGACGAAGATCACCTGCGACATCGTCCGCAGAATCATGCAGGCCGACCCGTACGACATTCCCGGCGGCATCACGCAGATGAACCAGACCACCGGCAGCTTCAGCGAACAATACAGTTTCGGAGCGCCCACCGGCGATCTCTGGCTGCGCGACGACGAGAAACGCATCCTTGGCATCAACGCTCAGCGCGCGTTCAGCGTCGACATGGCAACGGGGGAGACGTCCTAGTGGAAACCATCGAAGTGTGGCGCGGCCAGTCCACCACCGACACGGACGGCAACCCCATCCAGGGCAAACCCGCCCGCGTCGGCACGTTCCAGGCGATGGTCGCGCCAACCTCCACCACCGACCAGACCGAGGAGAACGCCAGCCCGCAGACCACCGAATACACGATCCACATCCGCGGAAACCAACCGACCGGCATCCAGGCCACCGACCTGATCAAAGTCAGGGGCCGGCTGCTGCCCGTCAAGGGCAAGCCGCAGGTGTGGGACAACCTCCACGGACGCCACATCGGCGACGTCATCACCGTGGGCGAACGGGAAGGATAAGCATGGCCAAACGATGCAGATTCGTATTCAACCGCAAGGCGTTCAGCCAACAGGTCCTCAAAAACGAGACATTGCGCTCGCGCATGAGGGACGCGGCCGAAGCCGCCGTAGAGGATGACCGTTGCATGGTCCGCGACCATGACGGCAAGAACCGCAGCGGCGTGGCGATCATCTGCCCGGCACCGGTGGAGAAGGCGCACGGCACGCTAGAGGACACGCTCGGAAGGATGCGCGTATGAGCATCCCGGTCACTCCCCGGCGCACGGAACCCCTGCTCCTGCCCAAACTGAGGACACTGTTCCCGGACGTGACGTTCGACACTATCGAACGCAACGACCTCGAACCGCCCTTCACGGAAGCGACGCTGGCCGACTCCATGCAGGGCATGAGCACGCCCATCTCGCAGTACGTGCGGCTGCGGTTGAGCGTGCGATGCATGAGAGAGGACCATACGGGCGATTGGGACAAGGCCGCACGCGTGTGGGCGGCCATCGCGAGGGAGATCATCAGACTCGGCCAGACGGCGCCGCTCATCGACGCCTCACTGGAATCCGGGCCGGTACGCATGACTGACGAGGACAAGAGGCTGGTGTGCGCGTACGGCGTGATCCTGCTTGAGGTCTCCGTCATCTGAAACACAACAAAAGACAACGTGCCGCCACACGCGAAGAACGAAAGGCAGACGAATGTCTGACAATGGTAAGAACACGGCCGTCGAACAGGCGGCATCCGAAACCAGCGCGCAGGGCGCGACCGACTACGGGTACGTGTCCAGCGGCAACACCGCAGGCAACGTGCGCCTGATCAAGAACTACGCGCTGTTCCTGTTTCCAAAGGGCGACAGCACGTTCGTGGCTCCGACCGGAGTGGCCTGGACCCCGCCGATAAGCAAGAAGCCGATCGGCTACTCCACGGAGGACGGCGCCGTACTGCATCCGGAACCGGGCGACAGCACCGACTACAAGGCCCACAACGGCGACATCGTGCTGTCCGACACGGATCCGGGCTACTGGACCCTGCAGCTCGCCGCCATGGAGGGCCGCAAGGATGTGGTGTCGGCCTACTTCGACGTGGACGTCGAAACGGACGGCGGCATCAGCATCAAGGGCGCCGGATTGAAGAAGGAGTGGATCCTCGTGCTGGTCGCGCTCGACCAGCAGGACCGTCCGTTCCTCCTGTACGGCACCAACGCGAAGGTGAGCGACCGTGACGACGTGAGCCTGAAATCCAGCGAGATCATGAACTTCAGCATGACGTTCAAGATGCTCAAGGGCGCCAACGGCGAGCAGTTCCACGCATGGGGCCTCGTCACCGAAGACGCCAAGTGAACCATTGATTCTTCCCGTGCGGCCGATGGCGGTCGACCGCACGGGACCACCACATCAAACCGCCAACCATTAGAACGGAGCCAACATGAGCGACAAAGAATACCATGTCGTGGACGTGGACCTGACCGAAGCGGAAGAGCTCAAACCCGACGTGCACCTCGAGGTCGCCGGCGTCAAACTCGACCTGCCGAACCTCAACAACGCGGAACTGCCCATCGAACTCGTCCAGGCCATCCTCCTGGTCAAAAGCAAGCCAATGCTCTCCGACGAGGAAACCACGGCCTGCGTGAGCACGTTCCTCGCCTACTTCCAGACGATGCAGCCGAACTTCTGGAACGTGCTGCGCAAGACCAAACGTCCGATGGCCTACCTCACCGCGACCATCAAGGCGTGGGCCGAGGAATCCGGACTGGACCCAAAAGCGTTTACCTCGCCCACCTCTGGAACAACAATCGCGCGGCACTAGCCTACGACTGGATCCGAGCGTACGGGCAGATCTACAGGCCCGTACGCTTCCGGGAATGGGTTGAAGGCCAACGTCCACGAGTCGATTGGGGACTTGCCTGGGCGTTGACCCGCGAAATCCTCAAAGACCACACGAGCCACTCGTGGATGGCGTTGCAGAACGCCGTCTACGCACCCGACGGAGCCGAACAGGCGGTCTGGACGCTGTCCGGACAACGCAAACGCCCATGGTTCGACCACGAGCACGACCCGCTCCGCCCGCCAACCCCAGCACACAACCTCACCCGCCGTCAACGCGAGGACAGGGAACGGCTCAAAGCCTACTTCCACATCAACGACGACCTCTGACTCCGACCGCCATCGGAATCCCAACCTACGAATAAGGAAACACGATGGCAGCACAGGACATAGGCGTCGCATACGTCCACGTCGAACCATCCGGCAAAGGATTCGGCAAAAGCATCGAAGGCGACATCGGCGACGCCGTCAACAAAGCCTCCAAGAAAAGCTCCAACACCCTCATTTCGAAAATCGGCGGAGCATTCGGCAAAATCGGCAAGGTCGGCACCGGCGCGATCGCCACCCTCGCCGGCGGCATCACCGCATTGGCCGCCAAAGGCGGCTTCACCCGCGCCCTCAACATCGAGAACGCGCAAGCCAAACTCAAAGGCCTCGGCCACGACAGCGCGAGCGTCACCGAAATCATGAACGACGCGCTCGCGTCCGTCAAGGGCACCGCGTTCGGATTGGGTGACGCCGCGACCGTCGCGGCAAGCCTGTCCGCCTCCGGCATCAAGGAAGGCGGGGACCTGACCAAGGTCCTCAAGACCGTGGCCGACACCGCGCAGATCAGCGGCAGAAGCCTCACCGACATCGGCATGATCTTCGGTTCCGTCGCCGCCCGAGGCAAACTCCAGGGCGACGACATGCTCCAGCTCATGTCGAGCGGCATCCCCGTCCTCCAAATGCTCGGCAAGCATCTGAACAAGACCAGCGCCGAAGTGTCCGACATGGTCTCGGACGGCAAAATCGACTTCCAAACCTTCGCCGACGCCATGCAGGAAGGCCTAGGCGGAGCCGCACTATCCGCAGGCACCACATTCACCGGCGCCCTGGCCAACGTGAAAGCCGCGTTGAGCCGACTCGGAGAAACAGCCGCCACACCAGTCCTCAACGGCCTGCGCGGCCTGTTCAACCAAGCCATCCCACTCATCGACACATTCACCGCAGCCGTCACACCAACCCTGCAAAAAGTCGGAGCGGCACTCCAACAAGGCCTCGAGAACGCGATACCCGCCACACAGGCGAAACTCAAAAACCTTGGCGACACGATCTCCAACATTCCCGGCTTCCAGATGCTCGCCTCGGCGACGGCCAGCCTCAAAAGCCAACTCACCGGCCTCTGGAACGCAATCACATCACTCATAGGCGGACTCAACAATGGCGGCGAAGCCGCCACAATGTTCTCCACAACCGCCGGCGCGCTCGCGGGAGTGGTCGCTTCGGTCGCGCAGGCGTTGTCGAACGCGGCGGGATGGGCGAAGACGTTCGTCAACAAGTTCATCGAGACGGGCGCGTTGCAGCCGTTCCTTGAAAGCCTGACCGGCGTCATCTCCGGATTGGGCTCGCTGGTTTCCGGATTGGCGGCCGCGGTCTCGCAGGCCTTCGGCTTCAACGACAGCGCGCGCACCGCCGGTTCCGCGGCGCAGAGCTTCGCCGGACTGTTGAACACTTTGACCGGCGTGCTCATGACGGTGGGAGGCTGGCTGCAGTCGGTCGGACAGTGGGCGCAGCAGAACGGCGCACTGGTGTCCGGCGCGTTGAAAGCCATCACCATCGCATTGCTCGCGGTCAAAGGCTGGGATATCGTCTCGGCCGGGCTGAAGACAATTTCCGGTGGACTGAAGGCCATTTCCGCGACTGCCTCCGGTGTGGAGAAGACCGCTACGGCCGCGTTCGATTTGATTGGCAAGATCTCCGCCGCGGGAAGTGTGACGGGCGGTCTGAAGCAACTCGCTGGCTCGTTCAACATCGTCAAGACCGCTCAATCGGCGTGGAGTGCGGTGACCAAGGCCGCTACTGCCGTGCAATTGGCGTTCAGCGCTGCTTTGGACGCGAATCCTATCGGAATGCTCGTCGTAGCCATCGGTGCGGTCGTGGCCGCATTGGCATGGTTCTTCACCCAGACCAATACCGGACGTCAAATGTGGGCGTCGTTCACGTCGTTCCTTTCATCCGCATGGCAGACGGCCGTGAGCACGGTCGTCTCCATCGGCCAGACCATCGTCACGTTCTTCACCTCGACGCTCCCGTCGGCCATCCAAGGTGTCGGACAATGGTTCCAACAACTGCCCGGCAACATCGCCGGCTGGCTCGCCGGAACAGCGTCAGCCGTCGCCTCATGGGCCGTGAGCCTTGGCCAGTCCGCATTGCAGGCCGGCCAACAGTTCCTCACGAACCTCGCCAACGCGATCATGAACCTGCCAGAGACGATCGCCTACTGGCTCGGCTACACCGTCACGTCAATCGCGCTGTACGCGGTCGCGTTCGGCGCGCAGGCTCTCCAGATGGGCATGCAATTCGTGCAGAACGTCGGCACGTTCCTTACCCAACTCCCAGGGAACGTGGCCGCATGGCTCGCCTCGACAGCCGCGAGCATCGGCGCATGGGTGTCGTCCACGGCCATGCAGGCTCTACAGATGGGTACGCAGTTCCTGCAGAACGTCGGCACGTTCCTCACCCAGCTGCCCGGCAATGTGGCCAGCTGGCTCGCGGGAGCCGTAGCCTCAGCCTCGGCGTGGGTTTCCAACATGGCATCGCAGGCCATCCAGGCGGGCAGCCGGTTCCTCACGAGCGTGGGCACGTTCCTCGCCCAATTGCCGGGAAGAATCGGCTCCTGGCTGTCCGCGACGATCTCCAGCGTCGCCAACTGGGCGTCCCAGATGGGGACCAAGGCGTCGCAGGCCGGCAAGCAGTTCGTGCAGAACATCGTCAGCACCCTTTCCTCCCTGCCGGGCCGCATGCTCAGCATCGGAGCGAACATCGTCAGCGGCATCGTCAGCGGCATCCAGAGCAAGATCGGCAGCATCGCGTCGAGCCTGCTCTCCGGCGTCAACGACGCCATCTCCGCTGTCAAAAGCAAACTCGGCATCCACTCGCCGTCACGCCTCATGCGTGACGAGGTCGGCGTGATGATCGGCCGAGGCATGGCATTGGGCATCGATGATTCAGCCGCCGTGGTCAACCGGTCCATGGACTCGCTCGTCTCCACGATGAGCCTCGACGGTACGGACTGGGCGAAGACCGGACGATTGAACGTCACCACGGCCACGCCATCGGATTCCGACAGACTCTTGGAAACCGTCATCGGCAGGATGGACACGCTGATCGAAGCCGTCGAAGCGGCGACGGCCGACGACCGGCCGTTCACCCAACGTGACTTCGCAAGACTCGTAAGGAGCGTGGCATGAGAACCCTGAGCTACGTGAGCGGCGCAACAGGCGAGTCGATCGGTTTCGAAGGGCCGCTCTACGGCGAGACACTCACCGGACTGCGCGCCCGCATCTGGGACTACAGCCTCGCCTCGCGCGGCATGACGGGCATCACCCGCAAGGCACGCGAGGCGACAGTCACCGTGAAGATCCACGATTCTCCGGAGACGCTCAACCTATTGCGCCGCCTCTCGGACGCCGACATGGCATCCGGGAACCCGGGCACGCTCATCGCCGACGGCGAATGGGAAGCCAAAGCGTGGATCACGAAAAGCGAACCGCAATCCATCACGCCCACGATGGTCGAGACACAGTTGACCATCGTGCTGGCCGATGGCGTGTGGCGCCGTCCGACCATGACGCATTTCACGCCACGATACGATTCCGGAACCGCCGACCTTGACTATCCATATGATTATCCGCATGATTTCGCCGGCATGGCATTGGGCGCGGAGATCGTCAACGACACATCCATCCCGCAGCCGGTCAAACTCACGATATTCGGACCGTGCACAAACCCGTACGTCATCATCGGAACCAACCGATACGAGGTCGACGTGACCGTACCATCCGGCTCACGTCTGGAAATCGACGGCACCGGCGATGTCAGGACCGTCACCATGGTCAGCGGCACCGGGCTCGCCACCAACTGCTTCGCGCAGGCCGTGCGAGGGTCGGGCAAGGATTCCGGCCGGTACGTGTTCCAACCGCTCGCGCCCGGAACACAGTCGGTCAGCTGGCCGGGAGGATTCCAATTCGACTTGACGGTCTGCGAGGAAAGGAGCGAACCGCCATGGACCTGATCGTCACCGACGCCACAGGCAAACCCGTGGCGAGCCACGCCTCATACACGCTCGACCTCGCGTTCGGCAGCGGGGAGAACGACTTCGACCTGCAGGTCGAAGACGCCGCGCTCAAGGCGGGAAGCCGCATCATGATCGACGGCACCGAGTACGGCGGCATCATCGACGACACGGATGTCGACGTGGACGGCGGCCTGTCCACCGTCACATGGCATGGCCGCGACTGGCATGGAGTGCTCGCCTCGAAGATCATCGAACCGGACAGGAACAACGATTACCTCACCCTGTCCGGCACGATTCCCGTCATCATGCGCACGCTCGTCAGCCGTGCGGGACTGCAAGGCCTGTTCACCGTCACCGAAGAAAGCGCCGACCACAAGACCACCTGCCAGTTCGACCGGTACGTGGACCTGTACAGCGGTCTGGTCAAGATGCTCAGGGCAAGCGGACTCAAACTCCGGTTGCGTAATGACGGCGACAAGGTGGCCATGAGCGCCATGCCCGTCCGCACGATCGGCGACAGCATCGACTCGGACCTCATCGACTTCACCGCCAAACAGGCGGCGCACCCTATCAACCATCTCATCTGCCTGGGCAAGGGCGAACTCAAGGACCGTACCGTCATCCACTGGTACGCCGACGCGAACGGCACGTTCAGCCACACGCAGACCCTCAAAGGGCTTGACGAACGCACCGCCACATACGAGTTGTCCAACGCCGAAGCCGACGAGCTCGAGGACAAGGGCAGGCAGAAATTCCAGGAACTTCGGAATGCCAGCACCATCGACGTGGACATTCCCGACGGCATCGACGCGGACGTTGGCGACCTGGTCACGGGTCGTGACAACAACACGGGCCTCGTCGTCACTGCCGAGATCTCCAAGAAGATCGTCAAGGTTTCGGGAGGCGTGCTCACCGTCACCTACGAATCCGGAGGTGCCAGCGCCGGCGGCAACAGCGGAGAATCCTCCATCGGGGATGGTGGCCACGCCTACTACGCTGGAGCCGGCCTCAAACTCGACGCCTGGACGTTCAGCGCCGACGTGACCAGAAACGACATCGACTCGCTCAACAACGCATTGTCGGGTAAACGGCCGAAAGGCGACTACATCACCGGCCTGAAAATCGGTTCGGTGGACACGCTCGCCCCCGGCGCACAGGCAAGCGCGTCGCTCACGGGCGCCGGCAGCGACAAAACCTTGAATTTGGGGCTTCCGAAAGGCGATCAGGGTCCGCAAGGGGAGAAGGGCGACAAGGGTGACACAGGACCACAGGGGGCCACCGGAGCGACCGGACCCACCGGTCCTCGGGGAGAGAAAGGAGCGACCGGGGAGCGAGGGCCGCAAGGCGTCGCCGGTCCCGAAGGTCCGCAGGGACTGCAGGGGATACGCGGCGAGAAAGGCGATAAGGGTGATGCCGGCGCGATCGGCGTGGCGGGACCGCAAGGCCCGACGGGTTCCACAGGTCCGCAGGGTCCCACGGGTCCACAGGGGGCGACCGGCCCCCAGGGCAGACAAGGCATCCAAGGTTCCCAAGGCATCCAGGGCCCGCAAGGGGAGAAGGGTGACAAGGGCGACAGCGGCGTATCCGCTCCCTCGAACGGCTTCTTCACGCTCAGCATGGAAGGCGACGGCGACCTGTACGTGAACTATCCGGACAACACGAACCCACCCTCGTTTGTTTGGGACTCCGAGAGCGGGAACCTGTACGTGGACATCCCGGAAAGGTGACACATGGCGCGACTATTGATCGGCAACATCAAAGGCCCCAAAGGCGACACCGGACCGCAAGGCAAGCAGGGAGTGCAAGGACCGCAGGGCCCTGCCGGCGCCACTGGCGCGACCGGGGCCACCGGAGCGAAAGGAGAGGCCGGCCAACGCGGCGAGACCGGGTTGCCTGCCTTGATCATCACACGCATACTATCCGGATACTGGACGTCCGCATGCTCGGATTTTGACTGGCAGACACTCAGTTTCAACCGTGCCCCGACCGTAGGCGAATACTTCTTCGCCATGACCAACGGCGGCAAGAACCTGATGTACGCACAGATCACAGCCACCGGGAAAAACGTGACGTTCAAACCGGTTTCCAACACAAGCCTCGTCGGACCGAAGGGCGACAAGGGCGAGACGGGCATGAGCGCAAGCCAGGCGTTCATCGCCGCCCACCCGGTCGGCTCCCTCTACTGGACCACCGCCACAACAAATCCGGGAACCACCTACGGCGGCACTTGGAAGGAATGCAACACCATCCTTCCAGGACACATCTACCAGCGCACAGCCTGAAAGAGAAAGGAACATCAATGGCACGAACCACGAACATCACCAGATACACCTGCGACCGATGCCACGCCTCCGCATACCTCGCCGACGGTGACCCACGCACCTCCAGCGACTGGCACGACATCACACACACCACCGTCGACGGAGTCGCACAGGGCGCGCTCGTCTGTACCGCATGCTGGCAGACGTTCAAAGCGCTGGCAGCCACGCAGGACGCCGCCTACGCCGCATACCTCAACAACACAACAGATAGGAAGGAATGACCATGACCATGAATCTCATCACCGGCAAGGCCGGCGCTCCGCACATCACATCCAGCGACCAAGGAGCCATGCAGGCCGGACTGGTCGGGAACGGCAACTACCTGCTGCAAGGCGGCGACGGCAAATTCCCCGCCGTGACCATGCAGTCAGCAAACAAGGCACTCGTCCCGGTCCTCAACCTTGTGATCGAAGGACGATACGCACGCGTCACCGCGGCGGAAACCGTCACCATCGAAAGCGGAGTCACAGGACGGAACCGCAACGACCTAATCTGCGTGAAATACACGCGAGACTCGAACAACATCGAAACGATCGCGCTCGCGGTGCTGAAGGGCACTGCCACCAGTGGCACGGCGGTCGACCCCGCGGTGCCGTCGGGTAGTATCCTGAACAATTCCGGCACCGTATGGATTCCGATTGCCCGCATTCCGATCAGTGGTATCGCCGCCGGAACTCCTGTCATGCTTGTCAAGCAATTGCCTCCGATGAGCCAACTGTGGGATTCCGTAACCCTCTATAATGCCGATGGTTTCGTTGTCATCAAAGCCGGAATCTTGATGTTCGTGAAGTTTAGCGGCGCGATAGGGGCCGGAAGCTGGGATGCGAAACAGTGCAAGTATGTTCTGCCGGAAGCGTATCGGCCGCCAATCGAGGTCAACAGCATGTGCTGCGTCACGAATGGCCAGACCGCGCGAATGCTTATCGTACAGGCCGACGGTATCATCCGGGTAGCCAACATGGGATCGACCGGTAGCAGCCAAGGTTGCGTCGGAACTGTCGTATACCCAATCCGCTAGCTTTCCGTAGCCCTCACTGCTACCTTTAAGTTTCAGGACACAGGATCGTTTGTTGGCGCCCTATATGGTGGATCCAACACGATTACCGTCAAGGGCAACATGCTGTATGTCGATTTGAGCTCTTTCAAATCAACCGTCGAAGTCTCGAACTATAGGGTCTGGTTATATCAGTCAGGGATACGTCCATCGGCCACAATTGGATTGGGATGTGTTGGATCAAGTCTTGCGGATCCGCACTACAACAAGCAAGCGAATTGGAATCCAGATGGCAGTATTACGTTACTTGGCGGGGTTGGCAGGGATAACATCCTGATACAGCGTTTTTCCATGCCGATTCCTAGTGGAGTGACGTTCTCCTAGACAAGTGGCACCGTGATACAGCCTTCGACCCATCCCCCGTTTGCGCCTACTGTCATCTTTCCCGAGGAACGCAAGGCTATGGTGTGCTGCGCCACCTGCACTTCGACGCCATGCAATCCGATGCTCGAATTGGATACTGCGGCGCAATGCACCTCGAAAGCCGCCTCCAAACCGGCTGGGAGTGTGAGAATCGGGGAGGTCTCCCATTCTTTCGCCGCGTTCCAGTCGCTACCGACTCGGATTGCGTGGAATGCGACGATCAACAGCTTGCCTACCAGCGCGGTACGGTAATTCACGTTCCAATTCTGGTTCGATCTGGTGAGGGTTACGGAAAGCTATTAAAAGTGGATTTCCACGATTCCGCCTGTGACAGCCACTTCGGGACCAACGAGCAGGTTGACGGTCCCGTCCGGCGCGATCGAGACTTGGACTGACCGCTGCAGATATGACGGGTGGATGAATGGAATCGCCACTGTCGTCCCAGACGATAGTATGGCTCTGCCATTCAAAGCCTTAATCGCATTCGGATTGGGTATTTTCCCGATTGGATAGATTCCTCCGTTGCCATTGCTTTTCCCAAACGGCAGGGTTACGGAATGCTATTGCAGTGCCATCCAGCAGCCGTGCGCCGTGGAGTAGGCGGATTTCGGGTCGCCAAGCATCTGCACCTTCCCGTCACGCGCGACAAGCAGGCTGAAACCGCAGGACGGGAACGAGATGATGCTCATGTCGACGAGCGGACGGAACGCTTCTGGGATGGTCTCATTCGCCGTCGTGTAGTTCTGCTGTCCACTGCCGGTGAACTTGACGTTGCCGTTGATCGTGACGACGCGTCCGACGCGACATAGAGTGAGTCTGTCGTTCGTGTATGGAGGTTTCCATGGCTGGGTTACGGAAAGCTATTGCTGCTTGATTGCGAACCACTGCACGATAACCCGATGAGTCTCACCTAACCATCCGTTCGTGTCGCTGCGCCGGATGCGAAAGCGTAGCCTATCCTTCGTAATATCCCAGGGGAAAGCACTAAAACGCTTGCCTTCCACATCATCCATGCCATTCGGATACAGTTGACAGAAAGAGTAAACGCCGGAACTCTGCTTAAAAGGGTTTGGGACCATCAGAAAACCATTCGCATCAGTCTTGCCGTCATACAATCCACATTGGGTTACGGAAAGCTATCCTCATGGGATTGGATAGCAGAGGGAACCCATGCATCCTGCGCTGCTGCCTGCGGCTCCCATGTTCGCGCATCTTATGGTGCCGTTCGGATTGACGACGAGCATTCGTGACGTCTGCCCGTTCGTCACGCACACCATTCCATTGACCTCGATGGGTGGCCTCAGTCCGACCGGCAGCACGTATTCGCATTGCACGCTGCTCCAACTGTCACCGGCGAAGGAACCAGAGTATTTGACAAGCATCATCATGCCGACCCGCTGCACGAAAAAACCTTTACCTTCGTACAGGGTTACGGAAAGCTACGCGGCTCCGATGATGAGTCTTTCCCATGCCCGCTGCAGACTTCTCAGCACGGACAAATCGGGGCGGAGATAGTAGCGGGCGGTTGTCTTGATGTCGCTGTGACCGAGTTGTCGTGCGACCACTGAGATATCGGCTCCCGCAGCGATTGCCAGAGTGCCGAAGGTGTGCCTGAGGTTCCTTGGCGGCACGCAGGGGAGTTTCATGCGTTGGCACCATGACGTGTAATGAGCTGCCACCTGGTTGGCGTTCAGATCGCCGACCAGCCTGCCGGTTCTGCCGTGGCGCAATTGCGCGAGCCGTTTGACTGCGAACCGTGGTAGTGCGACCGTCCGTCGGCTCTGGTCGGTCTTCGGGTCGGTGACCGTTTCATGTCCAGCGACCCATTGCACTGACCTTTTGACGGTCACGGTTCCCCGGCGTAAATCCAAGTCGGCCCATTCAATGCCGACGGACTCGCATCGGCGCAGTCCCGCGCAGACGGAGACCAATAACCAGGCTTCCAACGCGTGACCGTAGAAGCCTTTGAGCAGCCGTCTTACCTGTCTGGCGTCGAGCACGCGCGGCTCATACCGCCGCAGGTGCGGCAGTCTGATTTCACGACGTGTCACGTCATTGTCGGTGACTCCCTTGCGATAGGCGAGTCGGAGTATCGCCCGCAGCACGCCCCACGCCTTGCGCGCGGCGCCGGCCTGATTGAACGAGCCAAGCCACTCCTCGATGTCGTTCGCGGTGATCGACTCCATGTCGACGCCAGCCCATTTCGGCTGGATGTGGCAGCGGTAGGCCGACTCGTAGCCCACCCTCGTGCACTCGCGGAGCTTCCCGCAGGAGGGCCACCAGACCTCATTCACAAACGTCCCCAACAACATTTCAACCTCCAAAATCCCACACGTGGTTATCGCGGCTTCCAACGGTAGCCACGTGTGGGATTTTCCTTTCGGAAGGATTCCCAATGAGCCAGGAAACCATCGTCGCAATCGTTATCGCCATCATCGGCAGCGGAGGCAGCGGCGTGTTCGTCACCTGGATTCTGAGCAAGGTCGACCAACGTCACGATCCACTGCATGAGGGCGTCAGGGAACTGTTGTTCTGCAAACTCGAGGCTCTGCACCGTCAGATGGTCGATGCAGGTGGTGTTGCGAGCATTCCGTTGAAGCAAAGCGCGGAACGAATATATGCCGCTTACCACGGTCTGGGCGGCAATGGAACCGGAACCTCGATGATCCAAGACATACGTGACGCGCATATCGCGAACACAGATTGAAAGATTCAAAAGATTTCCACACCGTCCGTACAAGGCGGACGGTACGGACAAAGGAAAGGAGAGGAATTGAACATCCTCAACAAAGGCAAACCGAAACACAAGCACATGAATCCACGCCGACAATGGCGCAAGCTACTGACCGCGCTCACGGTCGCCATCTCCATGGCTGTCGCGCCAGCCGCGATGGCCGACATGAACGGATACGACATCTCGAACTGGCAGTGCGGCATCGACACCGCGACCGTGCCGGCAGATTTCGTCATCGTCGGCACCACATGGGGATCCGGCGGCGTATACGGTGGTTGCCTGTCCAACGGCGTCAACACCGACGCTAACCGTCAGCTCGCCGGTGCCATCAACAGCGGCAAGGAGACCGGCGTCTACCATTACGCGCGCGGCGGCAACCCGGAGACCGAAGCCCGGTTCTTCGTCGACAATGTGCGCGGATACGTGCACAAGAGCGTCCTGATCCTCGACTGGGAGGCGCAGGACAACGCCGCCTGGGGCGACAAGCAGTGGCCACGCAGGTGGGCGCGCGAGGTCAAGCGACTGACCGGCGTGAACCCGATCATCTACACGATGGACTCCGGCTACTGGCAGGTCGCCGGCATGGAGACCGAACTGAACTGCGGCATCTGGATCGCACAGTACGCCACGAACATGGTCACCGGCTATCAGACCGCCCCGTGGAACATCGGCGCGCGTGGCGAGGTGATGAGGCAGTACACGTCCAACGGCAGTCTCAGCGGCTGGTCCGGACGACTCGACCTGAACAGGTTCCGTGGCGACCGCGCGGCATGGCGCAAGTACGCGAACCCTGACGACAAGGGCGCGGCGAATCTGCCGAGCGTCAAGCCGAAGCCCCAGCCCACGACCGCTCCGACGGTCGACCTGAACGCCTTGGCCACGCGCACCATCCGCGGCGACTTCGGCAACGATCCGGCCCGCAGGCAGGCGTTGGGTGGCAATTACGCGGCGGTCATGCAGATCGTCAACAGCCGCCTCGGCGGAGGTTCCGGCGGAACGGCCGCCACGGGTTCGCGCAGCGTCGTGGTCCGTTCCGGCGACACCATGGGCGCCATAGCCGAACGCACCGGCCTGAAGCCGGTGTCCGCCTGGCGTGTGCCAAGCGGTGACGTCAACAGGATTTATCCGGGACAGATCGTCACCTATGGCGGCGCGTCCGTGTCCATCGCTTCGAGCGGGGTCGGAGGCCATGTGGTCCGTTCCGGCGAAAGCCTTTGGAGCATCTACGGCTCCGGCTGGCAGTCGGCTGCCGCACGCAATGGCATCCGCAGCCCATACGTTATCTATCCCGGACAGTACCTGCGCTGAAACTCCCGTTTCCACGACTTTAAGCGTTGTGGAGACGGTTGCCGCAATGTTTAAGGAGGTGAAAAATGGATGAATCCAATAGCCCGCAATCCGGCTACCTGCTGCCAGGCGGGGTGTACGACATACTCAAGTGGCTCGCGTTGATCGCTTTGCCGGCCGTCGCGTGGCTTGTCGGAGCGGTCGGCCCGCAATGGGGACTGCCGCACTGCGGCGAACTCGTTACGACCATCAACGCGATCGGCGTTTTCGTCGGCGCTTTGATTGGTGTCAGCCAGCTCGCTGGCGACGCCAGAACCGACGGAAACGCGTGACCATGCCACGTGACGTCTATGGCCCCTCTTCCAGCGCACGGCTGGGGGAGGGGCCTCTTCTTCGTTTCGCATACAAACCGCATACAAAGACCGTCACGTTTCTGGTCGTCGTGCTGCAAGCGACCGCAAGTATGATGTGTTGGAAAACGTTGGAATATCAACGTTATTCATCTTTTCGGCATTCAGCCGCAATTGGCATGAAACCCTATGAATGGAGCAGAATGTCGCAGGTTCAAATCCTGTCAGCCCGACAAAAAGCCCGGAGTTCCAATGGTTTTGCCACTTGGAATTCCGGGCTTCAATGATTGTGCGCACAAAAGAAACTCAGATGCCACGCATGTTGTAGTCGGCGCTCAGATCATTCATGGCATGCAGGATCTTGTATGTGTAGGCCAACGGCCCGACGATGATCAACGTGCCGAGAACGCTCCATAGCCAGTATGTCGCGGCCGTCACGGTCACCGGCAAATGCCGGGCGGCCTGTTCGGTGCCGATTCGAGCGCTGAGACGATGGTTCCAGACAAGCCAGCCGATGCCGAAAGTCAGCCAGCCGACAATGAAGAACATGAGGCAATAGTGCATGGTGCGCTTGCCGTCGCGACGCGTGGCGATCAGGTTCAAGGTTTCCCCAACCTCACTCATCTGCCAAATGTCGTAGATGCCGAAAGTGATGAGACCAAGCAGCACGAATTTGAGCAGACCGCGTTTGGTACGCAACGCCGCTCCCGCCGGAACGGGAACCGGAGCCATTGGCTGAGGCTGTTGAGCGGCAGGCGGATAATATTGCTGCGATGCGGACGCGTAGGGCTGCGGCTGCGGCACGGCCGCATTCGGTTGTTGGGGGTGCGGCACAGGCACATATGGCTGTGGTTGCTGTGGCGATGTCATTCTATGCGCTCGCTCTCCTCCACATTGAGGTGAAAAAGAACGGACGTCGTCAAAGGACGCTTACACGCAATGATAGGCAGATGGCGAAGGAGTTGTATAGTTTGCATCCCATATGGATACCAGCATGTCGCTGACGAGATGGACACGTCTTTTTCCGCAGGTTTTGGTTACCATGGGTCGCATGGAAGCACTTCAAGAGAACCTATGGCCGGCACCGTATGCCGGCAAACCGCTCAACGCCACTGTGGTGGTGCCGGGTAGCAAATCCCTGTCGAACCGGTATCTCATTCTCGCGGCTCTCGGATCGGAGCCCGTGCGTTTGGTAGGGCTGCTGCGCTCGCGTGACACCGAGCTGATGATGGAGGCGTTACGTGCGCTTGGCGTCCGCTGTGAGGTTGATGTCGAAACTGATACGACGGTAACGGTGACGCCGCCAGCGGATGGCCACTTCCATGGCGATGCGAAAATTTACTGCGGACTTGCCGGCACGGTGATGCGTTTCGTGCCGGGACTTGCGCTGTTCGCCGATGGTCCCGTCGATTTCGATGGCGATGAGCAGGCATATGCCCGCCCGATGAAACCGGTGTTGGATGGCTTGCGGCAGTTGGGCGCGACCATTGAATACCACGGTGAAGAAGGCCGTCTGCCGTTCACAATCACTCCGCCCGCATTTGATTCGGCCGTGCGCGAAACGCCGAATGTGGTTTCCATCGATTCGTCCGGCTCTTCGCAGTTCATTTCCGGCCTGTTGCTGATCGGCTCGCGTGTGCCAGGCGGCCTTGAGCTGCACCATACGGGGAAAAAGACTCCAAGCCTGCCGCATATCCGAATGACGGTGGCCGATCTTAAAAGTGCTGGTGTGGATGCGATTGCAGATGAAGACGTTCATGTCTGGGGAGTCACTCCGGGAACGGTTCAACTACCCGGGCAGGTGACGGTCGAACCGGATTTGTCGAATGCCGCTCCGTTCCTGGGCGCCGCGTTGATCGCCGGCGGAACCGTGCGTGTGCCGCATTGGCCGGAAACCACCACGCAACCTGGTGGTTTGCTGCCGGGGTATCTTGAACGCATGGGAGCGCAAGTGTCTTTCCCGGAAAAGAACGGCATCCGTTATTGCGAAGTCACAGGTGGACATGCCATCAACGGTTTGGGTGATTTCGATCTGACCGCTGCCGGTGAAATCGCGCCATCGCTTGCTGCGATTCTGGCTTTCGCCGACAAACCGACCAATATGATCGGCATCGGCCATTTACGCGGACACGAGACGAACCGTCTTGAGGCGTTGGTCAATGAAATCACGCGTATTGGGGGAGAAGCTCGTGAATTGCCGGATGGATTGAAGATAACGCCCGTATCCGCGGGCTGCCTTCGACCGGCCGTGATGGAGACTTATGCCGATCATCGTATGGCCACATTCGCGGCGATGCTTGGCCTACGCATCAAAGGCATCCAGGTGGAGAACATCGCCACGACGGCGAAAACCCTACCGAATTTCGTGAATATGTGGAACGACATGCTTGCTTGACGGATGTGTGAAAGAGATGTTGTGAAGGAGATTGTTCGATTCTAACGAGAGTGGACTCTTTTCGCCGCATAATGGGAGGGGCTTTCCGCGAGTAGTTCCGAGGGAAGCCCCTCCCATTACGTGTCTAAGCCTGCGGGCTCACTCCCATTCGATGGTTGCCGGCGGCTTGGAAGTGCAGTCAAGCACCACGCGGTTGATCTGACGGCATTCGTTGGTAATACGCGTCGAGATGGTGGCGAGCACGTCGTACGGGATACGCGACCAGTCGGCGGTCATGGCGTCTTCGGACGACACCGGACGCAACACGATCGGCGAGCCGTAGGTGCGTTCGTCACCCTGCACGCCCACGGAATGCACGTCGGCAAGCAGCACGACCGGGCACTGCCAGATGTCGCGGTCGAGGCCGGCCTTGGAAAGCTCCTCACGTGCGATGGCATCAGCTTCGCGCAACAGGTCAAGACGTTCCTTGGTGATTTCGCCGATGATGCGGATGCCGAGACCCGGACCCGGGAATGGCTGACGCCAGACAATCTCATCCGGCAGACCGAGTTCGGTGCCAATGGCGCGCACCTCATCCTTGAACAGGGTGCGCAGCGGCTCGATGAGCTGGAATTTGATGTCCTTCGGCAGGCCGCCCACATTGTGGTGCGATTTGATGTTGGCCGCGCCATCGCCGCCGCCGGACTCTACGACGTCCGGATACAGCGTGCCCTGCACGAGGAATTTGACTTCCTTGCCGGAGGCACCGGCCTCTTCGATGACCTGACGCTGCGCCTTCTCAAAAGTGCGGATGAACTTCTCTCCGATGATCTTGCGCTTCTTCTCCGGCTCGCTCACGCCCTTCAACGCGGTGAGGAAGTCTTCGGAGGCGTCCACGGCGATGAGCTTGATGCCGGTGGCCTCGACGAAATCATGCTTGACCTGCTCGGCCTCGCCCTTGCGCAGCAGACCGTGGTCCACGAACACGCAGGTGAGCTGCTCGCCGATGGCCTTATGCACCAGAGCCGCCGCGACGGCGGAGTCGACGCCGCCGGACAGGCCGCAAATCACCTGGGCGTCGCCGACCTTCTCGCGGATTTTCTTGACCTGGTCCTCGATGATGTTGGACGCGTTCCAGTTATCGCCGAGGCCGGCGCACTTGTGCAGGAAGTTCTCGATGAGCTTCTGGCCCATCGGAGTGTGCTTGACTTCCGGATGCCACTGCACGCCGTACAGTTTGCGGGACTCGTCCTGCATGGCGGCGACCGGTGCGCCTTCGGTGTGGGCGAGCACTTCGAAGCCTTCCGGCGCGGTCTTGACGGCCACGCCATGGCTCATCCACGTGCTTTGCTCTGCGGGAGAGCCGTCGAGCAGACCCTCCGCCTTGTCGATGGTGGTTTCCGTTTTGCCGTATTCGCCCAGGGCGGCCTTGTCGACATCCGCGCCCAACGCGTATGCCATGGCCTGGAAGCCGTAGCAGATGCCGAGCACCGGAACGCCCGCGTCGAACAGCTTCTTGTCGACGCGCGGAGCGCCCGGTTCGAACACGGAAGCGGGGCCACCGGACAGGATGATGGCCTGCGGATCCTTGGCCAGCATCTCGTCGACCGGCATGGAATGCGGCACGAGCTCCGAATAAACATTGGCCTCACGCACGCGACGTGCGATCAGCTGGGCGTACTGGGCTCCGAAATCGACAACGAGCACAGGACCTGCAGCCATAACACTCTCCCTTTAATATGAGGTATCAAGAAACGAACAATACTAACTGCTCTATTGTGACGTTGCAAGGAGACATTGGAAACACGTGAACGGAGAATGAACGAATCTCACAATTGCTTACTCCCACCTACTCAACACGCCGCGTGTGTATCTAGGGAAACGAACGTGGGAAATATGTGTTAACCGACTAAAAACGTTGATTTTGAGCCGTTTTTCAATCTTTTTGATAGAGTGTGAAGTACGCACAAAAATCCCGATAAAAGCACACATTTGCGTACAGAAAAATAACAATTGAACACACAGTCGCAAAAAAACAGCAAAAAGTCGAACCGCGCTCGTAATATGTGCAAGTGACTGGAAATGAGGCATGCCGCGTAACCGCAAGGTTTTAGGCATGGCTCATGACCTAAGGAAATAAACAATCGCACATCACAGTGCAGGAGTACAGGAGTACACATGACGAGTCCTGTTATTGGCACCCCTTGGAAGAAGCTGAACGCTCCGGTTTCCGAGGAAGCTATCGAAGGCGTGGATAAGTACTGGCGCGCAGCCAACTACCTCTCCATCGGCCAGATCTATCTGCGTAGCAACCCGCTGATGAAGGAGCCTTTCACCCGCGAAGACGTCAAGCACCGTCTGGTCGGTCACTGGGGCACCACCCCGGGCCTGAACTTCCTCATCGGCCACATCAACCGTCTCATTGCTGATCACCAGCAGAACACTGTGATCATCATGGGCCCGGGCCACGGCGGCCCGGCTGGTACCGCTCAGTCCTACCTGGACGGCACCTACACCGAGTACTTCCCGAACATCACCAAGGATGAGGCTGGCCTGCAGAAGTTCTTCCGCCAGTTCTCCTACCCGGGTGGCATCCCGTCCCACTACGCTCCGGAAACCCCGGGCTCCATCCACGAAGGCGGCGAGCTGGGTTACGCCCTGTCCCACGCCTACGGCGCTGTGATGAACAACCCGAGCCTGTTCGTCCCGGCCATCGTCGGCGACGGCGAAGCTGAGACCGGCCCGCTGGCCACCGGCTGGCAGTCCAACAAGCTCATCAACCCGCGCACCGACGGTATCGTGCTGCCGATCCTGCACCTCAACGGCTACAAGATCGCCAACCCGACCATCCTGTCCCGCATCTCCGACGAAGAGCTCCACGAGTTCTTCCACGGCATGGGCTATGAGCCGTACGAGTTCGTCGCTGGCTTCGACAACGAGGATCACCTGTCGATCCACCGTCGTTTCGCCGAGCTGTTCGAGACCGTCTTCGACGAGATCTGCGACATCAAGGCCGCCGCTCAGACCGACGACATGACTCGTCCGTTCTACCCGATGATCATCTTCCGTACCCCGAAGGGCTGGACCTGCCCGAAGTTCATCGACGGCAAGAAGACCGAGGGCTCCTGGCGTTCCCACCAGGTGCCGCTGGCTTCCGCCCGCGATACCGAGGCCCACTTCGAGGTCCTCAAGAACTGGCTCGAGTCCTACAAGCCGGAAGAGCTGTTCGACGAGAACGGCGCCGTGAAGCCGGAAGTCACCGCCTTCATGCCGACCGGCGAACTGCGCATCGGTGAGAACCCGAACGCCAACGGTGGCCGCATCCGCGAAGAGCTGAAGCTGCCGAAGCTGGAAGACTACGAGGTCAAGGAAGTCGCCGAGTACGGCCACGGCTGGGGCCAGCTCGAGGCCACCCGTCGTCTGGGCGTCTACACCCGCGACATCATCAAGAACAACCCGGACTCCTTCCGTATCTTCGGACCGGATGAGACCGCTTCCAACCGTCTGCAGGCCGCTTACGACGTCACCAATAAGCAGTGGGACGCCGGCTACCTGTCCGCTCAGGTCGACGAGCACATGGCTGTCACCGGCCAGGTCACCGAGCAGCTTTCCGAGCACCAGATGGAAGGCTTCCTCGAGGGCTACCTGCTGACCGGCCGTCACGGCATCTGGAGCTCCTATGAGTCCTTCGTGCACGTGATCGACTCCATGCTGAACCAGCACGCCAAGTGGCTCGAGGCTACCGTCCGCGAGATTCCGTGGCGCAAGCCGATCTCCTCCATGAACCTGCTCGTCTCCTCCCACGTGTGGCGTCAGGATCACAACGGCTTCTCCCACCAGGATCCGGGTGTCACCTCCGTCCTGCTGAACAAGTGCTTCAACAACGATCACGTGATCGGCATCTACTTCCCGGTGGATTCCAACATGCTGCTCGCTGTGGCTGAGAAGTGCTACAAGTCCACCAACAAGATCAACGCCATCATCGCCGGCAAGCAGCCGGCCGCCACCTGGCTGACCCTGGACGAAGCTCGCGCCGAGCTCGAGAAGGGTGCTGCCGAGTGGAAGTGGGCTTCCAACGTGAAGTCCAACGATGAGGCTCAGATCGTGCTCGCCGCCACCGGTGATGTTCCGACTCAGGAAATCATGGCCGCTGCCGACAAGCTGGACGCCATGGGCATCAAGTTCAAGGTCGTCAACGTGGTTGACCTGGTCAAGCTGCAGTCCGCCAAGGAGAACAACGAGGCCCTCTCCGATGAGGAGTTCGCTGAGCTGTTCACCGAGGACAAGCCGGTCCTGTTCGCTTACCACTCCTATGCCCGCGACGTGCGTGGTCTGATCTACGATCGCCCGAACCACGACAACTTCAACGTTCACGGCTATGAGGAGCAGGGCTCCACCACCACCCCGTACGACATGGTTCGCGTGAACAACATCGATCGCTACGAGCTCCAGGCTGAAGCTCTGCGCATGATCGACGCTGACAAGTACGCCGACAAGATCAACGAGCTCGAGGCCTTCCGTCAGGAAGCCTTCCAGTTCGCTGTCGACAACGGCTACGATCACCCGGATTACACCGACTGGGTCTACTCCGGTGTCAACACCAACAAGCAGGGTGCTATCTCCGCTACCGCCGCAACCGCTGGCGATAACGAGTGAGCCTAGGCTATTTGGCCTGATTGCTTGATAAAAGCCCCAAGGGATTGTTCCCTTGGGGCTTTTTCGTATTACGGTGCGATATGCTTGGCTTAAAACAGCAAAACCGCTAGCGCGTGTCAGTTACCGTTGCACATTACAATTGCTCATTGTGCGAACGATGCGGTATCGCACCCGAATAATGTGAAGTACATAGGAGACACCGTGAGTTTTACCAGCGTCACCATCATCAGTCCCGAAGCGGCTAACGGCCGTAATGTTGTCGCCCTTGGAGTCACTAAGACACTTGCCGCAGCCGGCAAGACCGGAGTGTTCCGTCCGGCGGTCTGCAGAAAAGACACCTTCACGGACGTGCTGATCGAAGCTTCCAATGCCGGTTTGAGCCGGGAACAGTCCGTCGGCGTGTGCCCCAAGCGCGCTCGTAACGATAAGGAAGGTTCGCGGGTGGATATCGTTGCGGCCTACACCCAAGCCGTAGAAACAGCCCGACCGGATGCCATGGTGATTGTCGGCACCGACAGGTCAGCAGTCAATGATCCCGCGATGTTCTCTTTCAACGCTGACGTCGCGGCAGACCTCCAATCGCCGGTCCTGCTGGCCGTATGCACTATCGAACGCACGCCGGAACAAGTCAAAAGCACGGTTGAGGCATCCACCAAGGTCATCGAAGACGCCGGGAGCAAAGTCGTCGGCGTGTTCATTACTGGGTGTGACGACACGCAGCCGGATCCACTCAAAGCATGCTTCGTCGACTACCCGGTGCCGGTGTGGACGCTACCTGCCGTCGATTTCAACGACGATGACGCCATCAGCAAGGCAGACGAAGCGTTCGCGACGAACGTCGACGCCGCGGAACTGACCGTGGCACTCGAATCGCCATTCGACGCCCCGACCACACCCTATGCTTTCCAATACGGTCTGCTGGGCAAGGCGAAGGCGGACAAGAAGACCATCGTGCTGCCGGAGGGCAACGAGGATCGCATCATCAAAGCCGCCGATTATCTGCTGGAGCGCGACATCGTCGATCTGATCATCGTCGGAGACGAAAACGCCATTCTCGCCCGCGGCCAGGAATTGGGATTGAAATCGCTTGGCAAGGCGAAATTCCAAGCCAAGGATGATGAAACGGTGCTGGAACCCATGGTGGCGAAGCTGTGCGAGCTGCGCGCCAAGAAAGGCATGACCGAAGAGCAGGCGCGCAAACAGCTGGCCGATGACAGCTATTTCGGCACCATGCTTGTGGTGATGGGCATGGCGGACGGTCTCGTGTCCGGTTCCGTCAACTCCACGGCCAATACCGTGCGTCCGGCCCTGCAGGTCATCAGGACCAAGCCAGGAACGTCGCTGGTCTCCGGAGCGTTCCTGATGTGTTTTAAGGACCATGTCGCCGTGTTCGCCGACTGTGCCATCAACCTTAACCCCAATGCCGAGCAGCTCGCCGAAATAGCAATCCAATCCGCCGAAACGGCCAAGGCGTTCGGCCTTGAACCGAAGGTGGGTATGTTGTCCTATTCCACGCTGGGCTCCGGAAAAGGACCCGACGTCGACCTCGTCGAGGAAGCCACCACCATCGTCAAAGACAAGGCTCCCGACCTTGCGGTGGTCGGATCGATCCAGTTCGACGCGGCATGGTCTCCGACCGTGGCCGCGACCAAAGCCAAGGGCGATCCGGTGGCGGGCCATGTCAATGTGTTCGTATTCCCGGATCTGTGCGCGGGCAACATCGCATACAAGGCGGTACAGCGTTCCTCGGGAGCGGCCGCCGTCGGGCCGGTGCTGCAGGGTCTCAACCGCCCGGTGAACGATCTGAGCCGTGGCGCCACGGTCCAGGACATCATCAACACCATCGCCCTGACCGCCATCGAAGCCCAGTAATCGGGCATTTTGTAGCAAGCAACGAGTAATCTAAGGTTTTGGAAAGTCGCGTAAGCGGCACATCGATTAACACATGGAGGATGCCCACAATGGCGAAAACCGTCCTTGTCATCAATTCCGGTTCCAGCTCTATCAAGTATCAGCTGGTTGATCTTGAAACCGGCGAAGGTATCGCTTCCGGTCTGGTCGAGAAGATCGGCGAGCCGGTTGACGGTCATTACAAGCACGAGTACAACGGCGAGAAGCATGAGCTCGAAGAGCCGATTCACGACCATGAGCAGGGTCTGAAGCGCGTGCTCGGCTTCTTCGACGAGTTCGGCCCGAAGCTCGCCGACGCAGGCATTGTGGCCGTCGGCCATCGCGTGGTGCAGGGTGGTTCCATCTTCCCGAAGCCGGCTCTGGTCAACGACAAGACCATCGGCCAGGTCAAGGACCTCGCCGTGCTCGCCCCGCTGCACAACGGTCCGGAGGCCAAGGGCGCTGAGGTCATGCGCTCCCTGCTGCCGGATGTTCCGCAGATCTTCGTGTTCGATTCCTCCTTCTTCTTCCAGCTGCCGAAGGCTTCCAGCACCTACGCGCTGAACAAGGAAGTCGCCCAGCAGTACCACATCCGCCGTTACGGCGCCCATGGCACCTCCCACGAGTTCATCTCCTCCGTCGTGCCGTCCGTCATCGGCAAGCCGGCCGAAGGCCTCAAGCAGATCGTGCTGCACATCGGCAACGGTGCTTCCGCCTCCGCCGAAATCTCCGGCAAGCCGGTTGAGACCTCCATGGGTCTGACCCCGCTGGAAGGCCTCGTGATGGGTGGCCGTACCGGCGACATCGATCCGGCCGTCGTCTTCCACCTGATTCGCAACGCCCACATGAGCGTGGACGAACTGGACACCCTGTTCAACAAGCGTTCCGGCATGATGGGTCTGACCGGCTTCGGCGACCTGCGTGAAGTGCATCGTCTGGTCGAAGAGGGCAACGAGGACGCCAAGCTGGCTCTCGACATCTACGTGCACCGCATCGTCGGCTACATCGGCAACTACACCGCTCAGATGGGTGGCGTCGACGTGATCACCTTCACCGCAGGCGTTGGCGAGAACGATGACGTCGTGCGCAAGATGGTCTGCGACAAGCTCGCTCCGTTCGGCGTCAAGCTGGATGAGGAGAAGAACGCGACCCGTTCCAAGGAACCGCGCATCATCTCCACCCCGGATTCCGCAGTCACCATCTGCGTCATCCCGACCAACGAGGAGCTGGCCATCGCCCGCAAGTCCGCCGCCATCGCAGAAGAAGGCAAGGACTCCTACGGCAACGTCTTCTCCAAGTGAGTGACGTGTCACGTTTCGGCTGGTAGAGGAACGTGACGGCAAACGGTATGAATCTGCGCCGCCGTGCCTGATAATCGATATCATCGGTCAATCAGGCACGGCGGCGCAGTGCGTTGGGCCCCCTTTCCGCGATTCGCAAGGGATTGCTTGGTAGTACGATACGACAGGTTGCACTGTACCGTGCAATGATGTAAGAGAGAACGGTTGGTTATTCGTGGCTGCTAAACGACGTTTCGTCGGTTTGGACGGGCTTAAAGGCATAGCCCTTATTGCGATTGTGCTGTATCACTGCGATGAGCTTTCGCTTCAAGGCGGGTTTTTCGGTGTGGATGTGTTCTTCACCATCTCCGGTTTCCTGATTTTCTCATCGCTGCTCAATCGTATCGATTCAGGTAAAGGCTTGGAACTGGGGGAGTACTTCCTCAAACGGTTCCGCCGGATTTATCCCGCGCTGTTTGCTCTTATCCCGGTCTCGGTGACGTTGGCATGGCTGGTGAACCGCGACATGCTTGTCGGCATCCGGAACCAGATCATGACCGTGCTTCTGGGATGCTACAACTGGTATGCCATCAGCAGCGGAGCCAGCTATTTCTCCCAGATGAACCCTGACATATTCCGTCACCTATGGTTCATGTCGTTGCTCATGCAGTTTTATCTGATCGCTCCATTCGTGGTTTTGCTGCTGCGAAAAATCATCATCAGATGGGCTCCGGTATGCATACTGACAGCCCTTGCCGGAGCAAGCGCGGTATCCATGGGACTGCTATACCACTCTGGCGCTGACCCCACACGTGTGTATTTCGGCACCGACACGCACGCCATGGGCCTATGGCTCGGTGCCGCGCTGGCTTGGATACTGCCGATTCTCAGACATGAGCATGGGCGAGCCAATGAATCGCGGATAATGGAACGATTCCATAAGATATGGATTCAATTCGGCCCGATAGTTGCCTTTGGCGCATTGCTGGCATTGCTGTGGATGATGCGGCATATCACTCAAGGCCCAGCGGCGTTCCATGGCGGTATCTTCGTCGCCTCCGTGCTTGCTGTGGTGCTGATCGCAGGAACCATACCATTCGGATCCTGGATGCAGGATCTGCTTGTGTTCAAGCCGCTTGCCGCTTTGGGCCATTATTCGTATGGCATTTATCTGTGGCATTGGCCATTATGGCTGCTGCTGAGGTCCCTGTTGCCCCAGTGGGGCGCATGGCATGCCGACAGGCTGCTATCCTTCACCTTCATCCTCACCGTGCTGTTCGCGTTCGCATCTTGGCGGCTGTTCGAGAAGCCAGTCGCTCGTGCGGGATTCATCGCGTTGATTCGTCCGATCAGTGGAGACGAAGCCGAGCATTGCGGCCGTCTGATATCCACGGTCGTGGTGCTGGCATGCTCATGGAGCTTCTGCGGATACGCTGTGGCGACGGCACCGGAACAAACCAGTGTGGCGCAATCCTTGGGTATCAGCTCCAGGCTGTTGCAGCAACGCAATCATGCCGCTTTGGAACGACGCAGAACACCGATGCCAAGGAAGCCACGACATAAGATGCCGGATGGTTCGCAAATGGCCGCCATCGGAGATTCGGTGATGCTGGCGTCCAGCAAAGGATTGCAGGACACGTTCCCCAACATCATTGTGGATGCCGAAGTCTCACGGTCGATGGCGAAGGGACAGGGTCTTGTCGATCAATTGAAAGCGCAAGGAAATCTGCGCCCCTGGGTCTTGGTGGGACTTGCCACCAACTCCGTGGTGACCAATGATCAGCTTGACGATCTGCTGAATGATGTCGGCCCCGATCATGTGCTGGTGCTCATTAACGCGCACGCTCCCGTTTCATGGGTTCCCGGCACCAATGCCGTGTTGAAGCAATTCGCCGCGGCGCATTCCAACAACGTCGTACTGGTCGATTGGGACGGGACCATTTCCCAGCATGCTGACGAACTTGCCGGAGATGGCATCCATCCGGGAATGTCCAATACGATCTACGCGCAGGCGGTCAAGGATTCAATCGCCGCTTGGATCAAGCAAGGGTACTGATTGATGCGTTGACGACTTCCATACGAGGTCCGCCACATGCCGTCGCATATGAATGATCCCCATTCCGTGGAAATCGGAATGGGGATCATTCATATGCGGACGATGCCGATATTAGGGAAATCAGGCCTCCTGATGCTGAGGAGCGGACAGGAAGTGCTCCTCGCTAGGCAGAACGGCGTTGAGAATCACAGCCACCACGAACGACACCGCGATGCAGTTGGAAGCGAAGATGGACTGGAACAGCGCCGGGAAGTTGGCGAAAATGTCGCCGACCTGGGTGAAACCGATGCCAATGGTCAGGCTCAACGCGGCGATGGTGATGTTGCGCTGCGTGTAACCGGCCTCGGAAATCATCTGGAATCCGGACAGGATGATATTGCCGAACATCATGATGGTGCAGCCGCCAAGCACAGCCTGCGGCAGGGAGTTGAAGACCTCTGCAACGGCCGGAACGAAGCTGGCGAGCACCAAAATCAGACCGCCGGAAAGAATCACCTTGCGGTTGACCACCTTGGTCATCGCCACCAGACCGATGTTCTGCGCGAACGAAGTCAATGGCAGGCAGCCGAACAAACCGGACACGGAGGAGATCAAACCGTCGCCGGCAATAGCTCCGGCGGTTTCCTTGTCGGTGGGTTGACGGTCGAGACCGACCTTGGTAAGCGCCGCTGTGTCGCCCAACACCTCAACCGAGGAAACGACATACAGCAGAGCGAAGGAGATAATCGCACCCGGATCAAACTCAAGCTTGAACGGCATGAAATGCGGCACCGATACGACCTGCAGATTGGCGAAACCGGAGAGATCGACCTTTCCCATGAAAATCGCGACCACATAGCCCACGACAAGGCCGAACAGCACGGAAAGCTGCTTGGCGGTGCCCTTCATGAGCAGCTGGAACGCAAGGCAAGCCACCAGCGAAATCAGGCCAAGCGTCAGATTCTGCCAGCTGCCGAAATCCTTCGCGCCGGAACCGCCGCCGAAGCTCGTGGCGCCGACGGACAGGAGCGAAAAACCAATCGAGGTGACGACAATCGCGGAAACGATCGGCGGGACGAAACGACGCCAATACTTGGCCGTCAAACCAAGCACGACCTCCAACAGGCCGCCAAGCACCACGGCGCCGGCGACTGCGCCATAACCCTGATGCTGCGCGATCGACATGGCGGCCGCGACGTAGGTGAAGGAAATGCCGGTGACCATCGGCAGACGGGAACCAATCAGCCACACACCGTACAGCTGCAGGCAGGTGCCGAGACCTGCGACCAGCAGGCCGGCCTGAATGATGGCGGCGGACTGCGCGGCATCCATCTTGGCGGCCGTGGCCACCAGGAAGATAGGCGCGAGATTCGCCACGAACATGGCCATGACGTGCTGCAGGCCGAACGGAATGCCCTTCCAGAACGACACCGGTGCGTCAAGACTGCTCAACGACTCAAAAGACACGCCTTTTTTAGTGTCTTTTGCCTTCGTCTTTTTTTCGGTTTTCTCTGTGTTCTTCTCTTCGCTCAACTGTTACATCCTCTCTTATAATCGTTTGAGCGTACTGAAAAAATCAGGAGCGGAATTCGATGGTGCCGTTTTCCGGATCCATCGATTCGACGATTGCCAGGGAATCGACGTCGTACCCTTCCTCACGCAGCTGGTCGCCACCGCCTTGGAAGCCCTTTTCCACTGCGATGCCGATGCCTTCCACAGTGGCTCCGGCCTCATGGCACAGCTCGATCAGGCCTTTTAACGCCTTGCCGTTGGCAAGGAAATCGTCGATCAGCAGCACGTGGTCGCCTTCATTGAGATAGCGCTTGGACACGATGACAGGGAACTCCTTCTGCTTGGTGAAGGAATACACGGTGGTCGTGTACTGGTCGCCGTCAAGATTGATGGACTGCGCCTTCTTGGCGAACACCACCGGGACATTGCCGAAATGACGGGCCACGACACAGGCGATGCCAATGCCGGAAGCCTCAATGGTCAGAATCTTATCGATGGTCTTGCCCTTGAAATGCTCGGCCCAGGCGGCGCCCATATGGTCGAACAGCTCGACATCGCACTGATGGTTGAGGAACGCGTCCACTTTCAGCACATTGCCGGGCTTGACGGTACCTTGTTGCGCAATGCGCTCTTCAAGTTCCTTCATGAAACCCCTTAATCTTGTCGGCCGCGAAAGCGGCATCAGATGATGGCATACGGCGAGCCGTATATAGGAGTTCAGCATACGCGCCTCAATTGACCGTGCGAGTCGGACCCCTGACCTGCTCATGTGATAAACATGAATGCTGCGAACAAATGTTTGAATATGAGCGTGCGCGAAGAAAAGAGGAATCGGTGGAACAGAGCATGGGACCTGTGATGTGCGATCCGCGGAGCCTGATAGAGGGACTCAACCCCCAACAGGAAGAAGCGGTGAAATACTACGGCCAGGCATTGCTCATCGGCGCCGGCGCAGGCTCAGGCAAGACCCGTGTGCTGACACGTCGCATCGCATGGCTGCTGGCGCATGGCTTCTGGGCAAGCAGCATCCTCGCCATCACCTTCACCAACAAGGCGGCCGCGGAAATGCGTGAACGTCTCGTGACTTTGGTCGGGCTGGAAGCCGAACATATGTGGATCTCCACCTTCCACTCCGCCTGCGTACGCATCCTACGCCGCGACGGCAAGGAAATCGGCCTTAAATCGGGCTTCTCGATTTACGACACCGCGGACAGCGAGCGACTGGTCAAACTGATCGCAGCCGACCTGAACATCGATACGAAGCGGTATACGCCACGCATGCTGCTGGGCAAGATATCCGACTGCAAGAACGCGTTGGTTTCCTGGAAAGACCAGCTGAAAAAAGCGAACTGCGATTACATCCCGGGACAGCGTGGATACCAGGTGAGCGCCGGCGACGTCGACGAACTGGTCGCCGTCGTCTACGCCGAATACCAGCATCGTCTGGCGCTCGCCAACGCAGTCGACTTCGACGATTTGATCATGCGCACCGTGGAATTGCTCCAAACCTGCCCGCAGGTGAGCGAATACTATCGGCACAGGTTCCGTTACATCTTCGTGGACGAGTATCAAGACACCAACCATGCCCAATATGTGCTCGTACGTGAATTGTCCGGCATCGATTCGGACGAACAGCCCGACCCGCAGGCGAGGGGAGCGGGCCGTGTGGGACCGAGCTGGATTACCGTGGTGGGTGATTCCGACCAATCCATCTACGCGTTCCGAGGTGCGGACATCCGTAACATCCAAGACTTCGAACAGGATTTCCCGAACGCCAAAACCATCATGCTCGAACAGAACTACCGTTCGACGCAGACCATCCTCGACGCGGCGAACGCGGTGATCGCGAAAAACGAAAACCGCAAGCCGAAGAAACTGTGGACGGCGCTTGGTCAAGGCGACAAAATCGTCGGCTATGCCGCCGACAACGCACAGCAGGAAGCCGGATGGATAGCGAACGAAATCGCACGAATCCACACCGAGGAAGACGTCGCTTACCGTGACATCGCCATCATGTACCGAGCCAACGCGCAGTCACGTTCGCTGGAAGAGGCCATGATCAACGCCAATCTGCCGTATCAGCTGGTCGGCGGCACCAAATTCTATGAACGTAGGGAAGTCAAGGACGCCATCGCGTATTTGCAGGCCATCGTGAATCCCGCGGATAATGTGAACGTGCGGCGTATCCTCAATGTGCCTAAACGAGGACTCGGCGCACGCGCGGAGGGATTGGTGGCCGGCTACGCGGACGCGCATGGCCTCACGTTCTTCGAATCCATTGAACATATGGACCAGATTGAAGGCATGACAGGCCGTACCACCAAACCGTTGGGCGCATTCCGTGATCTGATGCACGAGCTGGCCGATTTCGCCAAGGAACATGATTCGAAACCATCCGAAGTGGTGGCCGAAGTATTGGATAAAAGCGGTCTTCTGGAGGAATTGCAACGTTCCGAGGATCCGCAGGATGCTTCGCGTGTGGACAATCTTTCCCAGTTGCAGTCCGTGGCCGCCGAATTCGAACAGAACACGCCGGATGCCACGTTGGCCGGTTTTCTGGAGACCACGGCATTGGTCGCCGACTCGGATCAGTTGCCGGGAGAGGGCGAGGATTCCGGCAAGGTCACGATGATGACCTTGCATACGGCCAAAGGTTTGGAATATCCGTATGTGTTTCTTACGGGTATGGAACAGGGTACGTTCCCGCACCAGCGTGCCATGGAGGACACCAGCGAGCTGTCCGAGGAGCGTCGTCTGGCATACGTGGGCATCACCCGTGCGAAGCGTCGGCTGTATGTGACCCGTGCGGCGGTGCGTGCCCAATGGGGGCAGGCCAATGACATGATGCCCAGCCAGTTCCTGGATGAGATTCCGGATGAACTCATCGATTGGAAACGTCGTGAGGCCGGTGTGGAGCGCATGCGCGCCAGCTGGGGAGATGACGACGAGTTCGGCGGGTGGGACGATGATGACGATTTCGGATCCACTTCCTTCGGCGAATCGATGTACGGATCGTCGACATACGGTTCCTCATCGTATGGTTCTGGTTCTCGCGGATCGCATTCCACTTATGGGTCGTCTCATGGATCGCACAGCTCGTATGGTTCCGGACGGTCCTCCTACGGCTCGGGAAGCCGCCGTTTCTCTGGCGGATCGCACTCTGGCTCGTCCTCATACGGTTCGTATGGCTCATCCCGGTCGTCATACGGTTCCGGCAAGCCCTCCGGCAAATCCGGTAAGGTCACCACGCGCCGCGCCAAGCCAAAGGATCTGACGAAATCGGCTCCGGCAAGTTCGTTGGACGGCAACAACGGATTGAGCATTTCGGATTTCCAGATAGGCGACAGAATCACCCATGACCATTACGGTTTGGGAAAGGTCATCGAAACGCAGGACAAGGGCGCGAATTCGGTGATCACCGTCGATTTCGGCACGGATGGCGTCAAACGATTGCTGCTTCGTGTGGCGCCTATTGAAAAGCTCTGACGGCTTTTCCAATAGGCGCCCCTCGTGGCGGCGCCGTTGTGGGCTCATAACACGGATTGAGTGAAAAAACAAGTCTTTTCTTTCGGAGCATTTGTTGCGATAATCGGCGATGTTTGCTTTTCGAGAGGAAGAACCATGCCAAGAAAACTGTTCGCCGCGATATCGCAGATTGTTCTGGGCGCGCTGATCGCCATCGCCCCGCAGACCTTCGCGCATGTGTGTGCCGTCAAAGACATGCCCATGGCATGCCGCTACACCGCTCGGGTCGCTCTGGGACTGGGTGTCGTCATCGCATTGCTGGCAATAATCGGATTTTTCGCGCCAAGCCGGGTCAGGGCCGGATTGGATATCGCCAATGCCGTGCTGGGCGTGCTTGTCGTTCTGGTGCCGACCATGCTGGTAGGCGTATGCAGAGGCTCCATGATGCATTGCCATATGGTGACGATGCCGACGCTTATCGTATTGGGCGTGCTGCTGGCGGTGCTCGCAGCAGTCGCCGTATATCTCGATCTCAAGCCGGCAAAGCGTGGCTGACGTGCCGCATATCACCCTTGCGAAACTACCGCTGGCCAATCTGCGTCGCAAACCATTCCGCACTTCGGCGCTTGTCATTGTGGTCGTCATGCTCACTGTGGCGTTCTATGGAGGCGCGCTGCTTTCCATGAACCTGAACAACGGGCTGAACAGCATGCGGGAACGTATGGGCGCCGATCTGATGGTCACGCCGCAGAACACGAAAAACCAGGCTGAGGCGTTGCTCACGGGAAACTCTTCGAGCACGTTCTACTTCACCAATGACATTGGAAGCCAAATCGCCGAAGCGGACGGTGTGGGCGAAAGCACGGTGCAGACGTACATCTCCTCGCTTGCGGCAGCCTGCTGCGACGAAAAGGTGCAGATCATCGGCTTCAACCCCGACACCGACTTCGTCATCACTCCTTGGGTGGCTTCGCAATTCGACGGCACACTCCGTCGCGGCCAAATCATAGCAGGCGCCAGCATCAACGTGTCGGACAACAATACGGTCAAACTGTACGGTCATGAATTCCCCGTGGCCGCGCAACTGGCCGATACCGGAACGTCACTGGACAATTCCGTATTCGTGAACCTGGACACGGTGCCGGATGTCGTTTCCTATTCCGCGCAGGTCGGACATGCCGCGATTCCTGAAGAATACGCCGGCAAAGCGGTGTCCGCCGTGCTCGTCAAAGTCAAGGACGGATATTCCGCACAACAGGTCGCCTCGAATATCGCAAAAGCCACGGGGATCAAAAGTCTGGGATATGTGTATCCGGGCGGTATCACGGCTACGACGAAAACGAATCTCAAGGTGATCATCCGCTATGTGGCGGTGTTCATCACGGTGTTCTGGACTATGGGATTGGTCGTGATGTTGGCGGTGTTTTCGTCGGCTATGAACGAACGCAAGCGTGAATTCGCCGCGTACCGTATTCTCGGCGCCGATCGTGCGACCCTGGTGGGCATTATCGTCAAGGAATCGGCGACCATCGGAGCTATTGGAGGTGTGATCGGTGTGACCTGTACCTCGTTGGTCGTGTTTCCGTTCAGTGGTCTGATCGCTAAGGAACTTCAATTGCCGTATCTGCAGATTGGCGTCGGTAAAGTGGCGGTACTGATAGTCGTCGCTCTCCTGTTCGCCGTGCTTACGGGCCTGGTCGCATCCCTCGCCACAGCGGTGCGTCTTTCCGCCCCACAGGCATACCTGACGCTGAGGGAGGGGGAGTGATGCCGGAACAGCCCATATTGGAGGTTCGTGGCCTTACCCGTGAATTCGTACGCCGAGGCAAACCTTTCCCCGCGGTGGATGATGTGAATCTCACGCTCGATCCAGGCGAATTCATGGCGATCGTCGGCAGATCCGGAAACGGCAAAAGCACTTTGCTCAATCTCGTCACGGGATTGCTGAAACCTACATCCGGTTCGATTCTGCTGGCCGGTAACGAGGTGACCACGTTAAACGACAAACAGATGTCGATTTTGCGCAACCGCAGCATCGGCTTCGTCACGCAGATCCAGACACTATTGCCGAACCTCACCGCAATCGACAATGTGGTCCTTCCCGCAGTGCTGCATCGCAACCCGTCTCGGTATGAAACCGAAATCGATGAACGGACGAATGACGCACAATCACAGGAACAGACGGCGTCTTCCGTCGTGGTCGATGGCCTTCCCGACGTCATCCAACCAGCTTCGACGCAGACGGCTTCTTCATCTCAGCCCGACCATTTGACGCAACGCGCGCAACATCTGTTGGATCAACTGCTTGTAGGCGAGCTTGCGACATGCTATCCGAAGGAGCTCTCTGGTGGCGAGATGCGCCGCGTCTCCATCGCCCGAGCGTTGATGAACAAGCCGAAACTGCTGATCGCCGATGAACCGACAGGAGATCTGGATGCCGAAAGCACCGCAATCGTCATGCGGCTGCTGCGGCAAGTAGCGGATGACGGTACCTCGGTACTTATGGTTACCCATGATCCGGACGCGCTTGCTTATGTGGACCATACCTATCGTATGGATAGGGGAGTGCTTACTCGGGCCTGACGTTTTTAAGACATGCCGATGTAGGTGAATCGGAGCATCTCGTCCGTCCCCCATGTGTATGATTAGCGATTGGTGTGCGCCCGGAAGGACGTATGCCGTCTGGAGTCTTAGCCCATCAGTGGGTCGGCGGCCATCCGTGGTGTTCTGCATTGCGGGTCAAGCCGTTCGCGCATTGCGCGAAGAAGCACTGGAGAGGCTGGCTCAGCGTATGCCGGACTTCGGCATACGTTCCGTTCAGACAACGACAGAACAAACAAAGGATTAAACCAATGACGAACGTTCAGCGTTCCCGCCGTCAGGTGCGTCTTTCCCGCGCCCTCGGCATCGCTCTGACCCCTAAGGCTCAGCGCATCTTCGAAAAGCGTCCGTATGCTCCTGGCGAGCACGGCCGCACCCGTCGCCGCACTGAATCCGATTACGCAGTGCGTCTGCGCGAGAAGCAGCGTCTTCGCGCCCAGTACGGCATCTCCGAGAAGCAGCTCCGCGCCGCTTACGAGAAGGGCACCCACACCGCCGGCCAGACCGGCAACGCCATGCTGACCGATCTTGAGACCCGTCTCGACGCTCTGGTCCTGCGTGCAGGCTTCGCCCGCACCACCGCCCAGGCTCGCCAGTTCGTGGTCCATCGCCACATCCTCGTCGATGGCAACATCGTCGATCGTCCGTCCTACCGCGTCAAGCCGGGCCAGACCATCCAGGTCAAGGCCAAGAGCCAGACCATGGTTCCGTTCCAGGCCGCTGCCGAAGGTGTGCACCGCGATGTGCTGCCGGCGGTTCCGGGCTACCTGGACGTCAACCTGCCTTCCCTGAAGGCCACCCTGACCCGCAAGCCTGAAGCCGAGGAGATCCCGGTGCAGGTCAACATCCAGTACGTGGTCGAATTCTACGCCCGCTGATCTGGATCACCATACTGTAAGAACATACAGTTTAAGGACATACAGCGAAAGCCTCGCAGCCGTTACGGTTGCGAGGCTTCTCGTTTTTTTATGGCGTTTCCGGCGGCATGTCGTTTGGCTGATTCCACAGGTACCATGGAAACCATGTTGCTTCATCTTCATCTGGTCCGTCACGGACAGACGTTCTTCAACCGATATAACAGACTCCAGGGATGGTCGAATTCCCCGTTAACCGATGCGGGACTTGCCGATGCGGACAAGGCCGCCGCCAAACTCCGGGACATTGAGTTCGCCGCGGCATACTGCTCCGACACCACACGCGCCCAGGTGACGGCACAACGGATCCTCGATGCGAACGAAGCCGCAGGACACGTTCGTCCGTCACTGGTCAGCGACATGCATTTCCGTGAGCAGTTCTACGGTTATTTCGAGGGACAGGACATGTCCGTCGCATGGACCGCTGCCGGTGGTCCCCATGGTGCGAAGAACTACAACGACATCGTCCGCAAATACGGGCTTGCTGCCACCCGCGACTTTCTCAAAGAAGCCGATCCGTTCCATGACGCCGAATCCGATAACGAGTATTGGCATCGTGTGGAGGACGGCTTCGCTTTGATTGCGGACAACCCTCGGCTTAAGGACGGCGACCACGTGCTGCAGATCTCCCACGGCAATACATTGTTGAGCCTTATGCACCGATTCGCCCCGGAAGGATACGATTTGAGCGAACGTCCGGCCAACGGTTCGGTGACCTGCCTTGATTTTGACACGAACGAACCCATGGACCGCGCGGTGAGTGTGGTCTCGTACAACCAGTGAACGTATTTGCCACAGTCGTGGCTTTTTACTAGTCTTATGCGGGTATTGTGTTCGCGGGCAACCGTGGAGCTGAAAAGAGGTACAAGATGGGTGTTGGAGAGATCGCCGGTCTGATTGCGGCAATTGCATTCGCGGTGCTTGCCGGTTTCATGATCTACCCGCTGATCCGTCTCGGCAAATTGTTCGACCAGATCGCGCAGACCGTCAAAGACACCGGAGACCATGCGATTCCGGCGCTTGACGAGGGCGTGACCACGGTGCAGCAGGTGAACAAGTCCCTGGAGGATGTCAACAAGATCTCCGCCGCGGCGTCCACCACGGCCAATAATGTCGGCGCGCTGACTGATCTATATGGATCGTTCTTGGGCAAGCCCGTCATCAAGGTTGCGTCCGCCACCTATGCGTTGAAGTCCACTGTGCAGTCTTTCTTGGCTAAGAGAGACGTCAATCACGCGGCAGGCAATAAGGGGGAGTGATGTTCAAGCGTCTTTTCTGGGTCTCCATCGGCGTGGGCATCGGTGTCGTCGCTGTCACAAAAGCGCAGGCATACGTTAAAGCCAACACACCGGACACCGCCCGCCAATTCCTGCTTGGTCCCGACCAGGACCATGTGACCATGCGCACGCTTGAAGGTCTAGTCAATGAGTTCAATGCCACGCGTCGAGCCCGCGAGGCTGAACTTAACAGCAAATATGCGGCGCGGAACGAGTAGTCGTTTTCCGCCCGACAGATACGCTCAAGCAACCAATCACACGTTTGGAAGGCATCAGGCCTCCAACAACAAAGGAGCTCAAATCCACATGCGCACTTCTGAAATCGCGAAGCGCTTTCTTGACTATTTCGAACAGCACGATCATCTTGTCGTTCCCTCGGCATCGTTGATTTCTCCGAACCCGACCACTCTGTTCACCATCGCTGGCATGGTCCCGTTCATCCCGTACCTCATGGGTGAGCAGACCCCGCCGAAGCACCGCATGGCTTCCAACCAGAAGTGCGTGCGTACTCTGGACATCGACGAGGTCGGCAAGACCACCCGTCACGGCACGTTCTTCCAGATGCTCGGCAACTTCTCCTTCGGTGATTACTTCAAGGAGGAGGCCATCCACTATGCGTATGAGCTGCTGACCACCCCGCAGGACAAGGGCGGCTACGGCTTCGATCCGGAGAAACTGTGGATGACCACTTTCACCGACGACGAGGAAGCCCGCTCGATGTGGAAGAACGAAGGCGTCGATCCTGAACATATCCAGATCATGGGTATGGAAGATAACTTCTGGACCACCGGTGGCCCTGGCCCTGGCGGTCCGTGCTCCGAAATCTATGTAGACCGTGGTCCAAAGTACGGTGTCGAAGGCGGCCCGATCGCCGACGAGAACCGTTACATTGAGATTTGGGATCTCGTGTTCGAAAACTACGAGGTCGACAACGTCAAGTCCAAGACCGACCTGCATATCGTCGGCGAGCTTGAGAACAAGAACATCGATACCGGCGCCGGTCTGGAACGTCTCGCCTATCTGATGCAAGGCAAGCAGAACATCTATGAGACCGACGAGGTCTTCCCGGTCATCGAAGCCGCGCAGAAACTTTCCGGCCGCACCTACGGCGATGACGAGGCTATGGACGTGCGTTTCCGTATCGTGGCCGACCACGTGCGTTCCGCGCTGATGATCATGTCCGACGGCGTCCGTCCGTCCAACAACGGCCGTGGCTATGTGCTGCGCCGCCTGCTGCGTCGAACTGTCAAGGCCATGCGCGAGCTCGGCGTGACAGAGCCGGTCATGCCGACCTTGCTGCCGACCTCCAAGGCCGCGATGGAACCGAGCTATCCGGAGCTTAACGACACCTTCCACGACGTGTCCGAAGCCGCCTACGGTGAGGAGGACGCGTTCCGCCGCACGCTCGAATCCGGCACCGAGATCTTCGACATGGCCGTGACGAAGGCCAAGCAGGGCGGCTCGGACCTCGTGTCCGGCGAGGATGCCTTCAAGCTGCACGACACTTACGGCTTCCCGATTGAAATCACGCTCGAAATGGCCGCCGACCAGGGCGTGAAGGTGGATGAAGCCAAGTTCCGCGAGCTGATGGCCGAACAGAAGAGCCGTGCCCGTGCGGACGCGCTGAAGAAGCGCCACAACGTGGATTTGTCCGTCTATGACGACTTCAAGAAGACCCTGCTCCAGCCGATCGACTTCCTTGGCTACACCGACATGTCCGCACGTGCCAAGGTTCTGGGCATCATGCAGGAGGGCAAGGGTTCCGTTCCCGCCGTCACCGGCCCGGCCAACATCGAGGTCATCCTCGACCGCACGCCGTTCTACGCGCAGGCCGGAGGCCAGCTCGCCGATCAGGGCGAGATTCTGTCCGACGATGGCGCGGTGCTTGAGGTCGACGACGTGCAGAAGCCGATCAAGGACCTTATCGTCCACCAGTGCCGTCTGACCGAAGGCACGCTGGTTGTGGGCGCCGAAGTCAACGCGAACATCGATCTCGAGCGCCGTGGAGCCATTGCACGTTCCCACACCGCCACCCACATGGTGCACAAGGCGCTGCGTGAGGAACTTGGTCCGCAGGCCACCCAGCGTGGCTCCGAAGACGCTCCGAACCGTCTGCGCTTCGATTTCCAATGGTCCAGCGCCCCCAGCAAGGACGCCATGAACGCCGTCGAAGCCCGCGTCAACGAGAAGCTTCGTGAGAACCTTGCCGTCACCACTCAGGAAATGAAGTTCGATGACGCCATCGCTCTTGGCGCCATGCATCTGTTCGGCGAGAAGTACGGCGACATCGTGCGTGTGGTGTCCATCGGCGAGGACGGCTGGAGCCGCGAGCTCTGCGGTGGCACCCATATCGACCACGTCGGCAAGATCGGCGCCATCAACATCATGTCCGAGGCGTCTATCGGTTCCGGCGTGCGCCGCGTGGACGCGGTCGTCGGCCAGGGCGCGTATGAGTTCAACGCCCGCGAGCACGCGCTGGTTTCCCAGCTTTCCGACATGGTCAACGCCCGTCCCGACGAACTCGCCGAGCGTGTGAACATGCTGCTTGCCAAGCTCAAGGAATCCGACCGTCGTCTTGCCGCAATGTACGAGTCCCAGCTTGCGGCCTCTGTGCCGACGCTGGTGGCTGAGGCCAAAGCTTCCTCGGCTCCGGTCAAGGTCGCCAAGAAGAACGTTGGACATTTCGGCTCCTTCGACGCGCTGCGCAAGACCGTGCTCGACGTGCGCGGCCAGCTCGGCGAAGATGCTCCGGTCGTGGTGGCTCTTGCCGGCATGAACGAGGACGGCAAGCCCATGGTCGCCGTGGCAACCAACGAAGCGGCACGCAAGCAAGGCATCAAGGCTGGTGATCTGGTCCGTGGCGCTTCCAAGGTTCTTGGCGGTGGTGGCGGCGGCAAGCCGGACTTCGCACAGGGTGGCGGCGCGGACGCCACCAAGATCGACGAGGCACTTGAGGCATTGGCCGGCCAGGCTCTGAAGGGCTGATTCTCCAAGCATGGTTTGGCTTGGTATCGATCTGGGTGATGCTCGGGTCGGACTTGCGTTGTCCGATCCCGAGCTCACCCTCGCACATCCCATAGGCAATATTCAAGTGTATGGGGATTCTTTCCGCGCGTTGGATGAAGTCATCGACGTCATTGGGGACGAGTCGGTGGACCATGTGGTGATTGGCCTGCCGTTGCTGCTGAACGGCGAAGAGGGGAAAAGCGCCAAAAAAGCGAGACGCTGGTCCGTCAATCTTGAAAAACGACTGCATGCGGCCGTGGAGGATGAATCATATTCGGTGACGCGGGTTCCCACCATTGAATTGGTGGATGAGCGTCTGACGACAGTGACCGCACATCATCAGTTGTTCGATGCGCGCATCGGCGGACGCAAGCACCGTCCGATGGTCGACCAGCAATCTGCGGTGGTGATTTTGCAGACGGCGCTCGACCGAAGCAGAGAGTAAGGGGAGAGAGACCTTTGACCGATAATCTGAACGATTTTTTCTCCGATAACGCGCAGTGGGTCGATGATACGTCAGCGGGCTCGTCATTCGATGCCGCGTTGCCGCCGCAACCGCCGAAATCGCGACGCGACATGCGTAAACGACGTGAGCAACAACGTCGTCGTCGCTATGTCACAATCATCGCGGCTGCCGTCGTTGTCATTCTTGTCGTCGTCGGCGGCTTTTTCGGCGTGCGCATGGTTAAACATCTCAGGCAGATGAACGCCAACGGCTCGCAAATCCAGATTGAGGATTACACCGGTTCGGGAGACAAAGACACGACGTTCACCGTGGAAACCGGACAAGGCGCAGCCGAAATCGCACGAAATCTGGTCAAGGCGGACATCGTCAAATCCGAATCGGCGTTCACCTCCGCAGTCGCGGCCGCCGGCGCGACGCTTTACCCGGGTTCGTACGCGTTGAAGACGCATATGAAGGCGGCCGATGTCGTCAAGATCCTGTCCGACCAAAGCAAGGCCGGCGGTTTCGCCGAAGTCAAGGCCGGCGAACGGGTGTCCGATGTCATCGCCAACGCGGCCAAGATGTCAGGCAAGGACGTGTCCGAATTCCAAGCGGTCATCGACGGTGGCGGCGCGGGCATTCTGCCAGATGAAGCGGGTGGCAAATTCGAAGGATGGCTTGAGCCCGGATCCTACAGCGTCCAGGACAAGTCCGCCAAGGACATCCTCAAGGAAATGGTCACGGCACGCGTCAGCAAACTGGACACATTGGGCGTGCCAGATGGAAGCGAACGCGAACGTATCATGAACATCGCGTCCATCGCCGAATCCGAGGCATGCAATCCTGACGATTACGGTAAGGTGGCGAGGGTCATCCTGAACAGAATCGACCAGGACATGCCGTTGGGCATGGACAGCACCGTTGCCTACGGGTTCAACACCACAGGCAGCAAGCTGACAGACGAGCAGCTTGAGGATGGAAGCAACCCGTACAACACTCGCGTGAACAAAGGACTTCCTCCGACGCCGATCAGCAATCCCGGCGATTCCGCTATCCAAGCCGCGATGAATCCTCCGGAAGGCAAATGGCTGTACTTCGTCACCACCAACCTCAAGACCGGCGAGACGAAGTTCGTGGAAACCGAAGACGAATTCTGGAAGATTCGCGACGAATACAAAAGCAACAACGCGAATGCCAACTGACGGTATCACGCATTAACACAACGCGTGCATCGCGATGCTTATCGCCCCGGCCACGACAATGGTCGGGGCGAACGGCGTCTTACCGGCGAATCGCGTATGCTTCTGCGGGTCGAACCGTGTCCAAATCGCAAGCCACAGCAGCCCCAGCACACTAATCGCAAACCACCAGAACACCACTGGAAACAGGCCGAACATGCCTACGGCCAAGCCGATAAGCAACGTCGTGGTGACGTCGCCGAATCCCAAAGCCCCTGGCTTGATGAGCGCAAGCGCACATTGCAGCACGGCGGATAACGCGGCGAACAACAGAGCCTGCAATGCCAGAAACAGTGAATTAACGGACAACGCATACGTGATGTCCACAATGACCTGCGCCAAACACCCTACGGCGATCCACATGCGTGGAATGCGTCGTGCCCGGATATCCTCAACGCTGACGGCCATTCCACAGAGCAGACTCGGCAGGCAAATCATGTACCACATACCGTTAAGATAGTCCACGAATCGTATTTGGCAGAAAAGGAGTGTTGGCATGTTGCGCTGGCAGACAGCAGGTGAATCGCACGGCGAAGCGCTTGTCGCCATGATCGAGGGGCTGCCTGCGGGCATCCACGTCACTACTGAGGATATCGTCGGCGCATTGGCACGCCGACGTCTCGGATATGGCCGTGGTGCGCGCATGAAATTCGAACAGGACAAGGTCCGCATGCTCACCGGTGTGCGTTTCGGCGAGACCATCGGCTCTCCCGTCGCCATCGAGATCGCCAATACCGAATGGCCGAAATGGACCGAGGTGATGAGCGCCGATCCGCTTGACCATGACATTCCGCGCGAAGGCCGCAACGCGCCGCTATCCCGTCCCCGTCCGGGGCATGCCGATCTGACTGGCATGCGCAAGTACGGTTTCGACGACGCCCGTCCAGTGCTGGAACGTTCCAGCGCACGTGAGACCGCGTCGCGTGTGGCCTTAGGTGAGGTCGCCAAGCAGTTCCTTGAGCAGACGTTGGGCATACGTACCGTCTCCCATGTGCTGTCAATCGGTGGTGCTGGCATCACCGACCCGCAGAATGCGGTGCTGCCGAAGCCTGAGGACCTCGAAGCATTGGACGCTTCGCCGGTGCGCACATTGGATAAGACGGCCGAACAGCAGATGATCGCACGCATCGACGAGGCCAAGGAGAACGCCGATACCTTAGGCGGCGTGATCGAGGTCGTGGTATACGGTGTTCCGGCTGGAATCGGCACGTACGTTGAATCGGACCGCAGGCTGGACGCGGCATTGGCCAGTGCCGTCATGGGCGTCCAGGCCATCAAGGGCGTGGAGATCGGGGACGGTTTCCTTGAGGCGATGCGTCCCGGCTCCCAGGCGCACGACGAAATGGTGGTTGGCGACGATGGCCGCATCACACGTCTGAGCAATCGTGCGGGCGGAATCGAAGGCGGCATGTCCAACGGCCAGCCGATTGTGGTGCGTGCCGCGATGAAGCCGATTCCATCCATTCCAAAGGCGCTTCGCACCGTCGACGTCACCACCGGCGAGGCGGCCCAGGCCATCAACCAGCGTTCCGACAACACCGCCGTTCCCGCGGCGGCCGTCGTGGCCGAGGCGATGGTGCGCCTCACCATCGCGCAATACGTGCTGGAGAAGTTCGGCGGCGACAGCGTGGCTGAAACCAAGCGCAACGCCGAATCCTATGTGGCGTCCTGGCCGGAGCACATGAGGTGACCGATTCGATGGCTGGAATGCGTAGACCCGTCGCCGTCATCATCGGCATGATGGGCGCGGGCAAGACCCGCGTCGGCAAGGAAGCGGCGCAGATGATGCAACTGCCGTTCGCCGACGCCGACAACGAGATCGAACATGATGCGGGAATGAAGATTCCCGAATATTTCGAAAGGTACGGCGAACCGGAGTTCCGTAAGCTGGAAAGCGACGTTGTGCTTGACATGCTGGAGGATTTCGACGGCATCTTCTCCTTGGGCGGGGGCGCTCCAATGACCCCGTCCATCCAGCAGGGGCTCGCCGAATACATCGCCGACGGCGGCAAGGTCGTGTATCTGATGGCCGATCCGAAGGAAGCCATGGAACGCGCCAACCGCGGCGGCGGCCGTCCGATGCTCAACGGCGACGCCAACGAGCGTTGGAAGAAGTTGTACAAGGAACGCGACCCGGTGTTCAGACGCGTGGCCAATGTGCAGGTGCGCACCCACGGACAAACCCCGCAAGCGGCCGCGAGAAAGCTGATGGAAATGATCGATCAACGTATCGTCCACGTCACCGGATCCACCATCGAACCATACGATGTGTGCATAGGCGAAGGTGTGATGAGCCAGCTTGCGCAGGTGCTGGGGGACAAGCCCGCCAAAGTGGCATTGATTCACACCCAGCCGGTGCAACGGCATTCCGACCGCGCGCGCACGCTGTTGCGCCAGTCCGGTTATGACGTGCACGACATCGTCATTCCCGATGCTGAAGCCGGCAAGACCATCGAAGTGGCCAACGGCATCTGGCAGCGTCTGGGGGAGGAAGGCTTCACCCGTTCTGATGCGATTGTCGGTCTCGGCGGTGGCGCAGCCACCGATCTGGCCGGTTTCGTGGCCGCCACATGGATGCGTGGCATCCGCTACGTCAACTGCCCGACCTCGCTGCTGGCCATGGTCGACGCCTCCACCGGCGGCAAAACCGGCATCAACACTCCACAAGGCAAGAACCTCGTCGGCTCGTTCTATACGCCGGCCGGCGTGCTCGCCGACATGGGAGCACTCGCCTCGTTGCCGAACGACATCTTCATCGAAGGTCTGGGCGAAGTGGCGAAATCCGGTTTCATCATGGATCCGGAGATTCTGCGCATGCTTGAAGACCATGCCGACGAGCTGCGCTCGTTCGACGGTTCGACGTTCCTTGACTCCGATCTGAAGGATGTGGTCGCCGAACTCATCGAACGTACCGTGACGGTGAAGGCGTACCATGTGTCCGCCGACCTCAAAGAAGCCGGATTGCGTGAATTCCTCAACTACGGACATACGCTTGGCCATGCCATCGAAAAACTCGAACACTTCCGCTGGAGGCACGGCAACGCCGTCGCCGTCGGTTGCGTCTATGCGGCCGAACTGTCCCATCTGCTCGGCTACATCGACCAGGATCTGGTCGACTACCATCGTTCGCTGCTCGGCTCGCTCGGCCTGCCGACATCATGGAACAATGGCAGCTGGGATGATGTGCTGGCGCTCATGCACCGAGACAAGAAGGCCCGCGGCAACAAACTGCGTTTCGTCATACTCGGCTCGCTCGGCCATCCCATCCACCTCGAGGATCCGCCGGCGGACGCCGTCGAGGAGGCGTTCCGACGCATCCAGCGGTAGGACGCAATCGCAAGAACGAACACAAAAGGAAGCAATATGACCAAAGTAGTGGTTGTCAACGGACCGAACCTCGGCCGTCTCGGAGTGCGCCAGCCTGACGTATACGGCAAGCAGGATCTTGAGACCCTGCGCAAACTGTGCACCGAATGGGGTCATGAACTGGGGCTTGACGTGGAAGTGCGTCAAAGCGACGACGAGGCCGAGATGATTCATTGGATGCATCAGGCCGCGGACGAAAAAACGCCGATCGTCATGAACCCTGCCGCCTTCACCCATTATTCCTATGGACTCGCCGACGCGGCGTATATGGTCATCGATGAAGGTCTGCCGCTTATGGAGGTGCATATCTCCAACCCGTCCGCACGCGACGAGTTCCGCAAGCGTTCCGTGATCTCTCCGGTGGCCACCGGCACCATCACCGGCATGGGATTCTATGGCTACAAGCTGGCAATCGAAGCGGTTGCGCACTTGTTGGAAGAACGCTGACATCGACATTCCGTCATGGATTCAGCCGGATGCCTGTCTTTAAGGCATCCGGCTTTTTCGTGCCAATGAGGACGACGCATATCCCGGTCTCCCCGGATTGGTATACAGTGATATTGCAAACGTATGCAAACCGGGAGCATGGCGAAGTGACGAAGAGGTCGATGACTATGGGCGCAATCGCAAGAAGAATCACACGTGTCATTACGGCGGTCGTATGCGTCGCGGTATCGGTCGGTGTCTCAGTCGCCACGCTTCACGTGCCGACACGTGAAGGCGGCGGGGAACGTTTCAATCCCGCGCGATACCGCAGCGACGTGATCGTGACCATGTTCCAAGCCAATTGGAAATCCGTCGCCCGCGAATGCGGCGAAGTGTTGGGACCCGAAGGCGTCGGCTACGTACAGGTCTCGCCGCCGCAGGAAAGCATCCAAGGCACGCAGTGGTGGACGAGCTATCAGCCGGTAAGCTACAAACTTGACTCCAAAGAAGGCACCGAAGCTGAATTTAAGAACATGGTCCGGCAATGCAAGGCCGCGGGCGTCGGCGTGATCGCGGATACGGTCATCAACCACACCACCGGCGTCGACAAAACACAAGGGACCGGCACCGCCGGAAGCCCCTACGACAATAAAGGCGATTTCCCTGAAGCCGGATACACGCCATCGGACTTCCATGCCCCCTGTTCTATCTGGACGTACCGCGACGCCGAAAGCGTGTGGAACTGCCAGGTATCGGGTTTGCAGGACCTTGATACATCAAGCCCGCACGTGCGCGACGTGCTGTCTGACTATTTTGTGAAGCTTCTCGACTACGGCGTCGCCGGATTCCGCGTGGATGCCGTCAAACACATGCCTCCGGAAGACGTGCTGGCCATCAAGAAACTCGTTGCGAAGAAATCCGGACGTTCCATGAACGACATCTGGTGGACGCAGGAAGTGATTGGCGACAATGCGGAAGCCGCCGAAATCCAACCGAGGAACTATCTCAAAACCGGCCAGGTGAACGAATTCCAGTACGCATATCGGCTTAAGTCCCTGTTCTCCAACTCGCTGGCAGGCGGAAGCCTGTCGATCAAAGACATTCCGCAGAACATCACCGACAGTGGCAAGGCCAGCGTATTCGTGACGAATTGGGATACCGAACGCAACAACATGACGCTCACCTACAAGGACGGCGACGCCTACCGGCTAGCGAACGCGTTCATGCTGGCCTACCCGTATGGCACCCCCAACGTGTTCTCCGGATACGAATTCCATGACACCGACTCGGGAGCTCCAGGCGCCACTGCGACCAGCGTGCCCGATATTGACTGCTCCAAAGACTCCGGCTGGAGCTGCACCGAACGCTGGCCTGACGTGCACGGTATGGTCGGCTGGCATAATGTCGCAGGCGACGCGCCGCTCTCCGATTGGCAGGATGACGGCGACAACATGATCGCCTTCGGTCGAGGGGGACGTGCCTTCATCGCCATCAACAATTCCGTGCGCACACGTACTGTGACGTACCACACGGCTTTGCCGGCAGGGGAGTATTGCGATGTCTACGCTTCCGCCGACTGTTCCGGCAGCGTGCATGTGCGTTTCGACGGGGATGCCACACTGACGGTTCCTGCCGGTAGTGCAGTGGCCTTCCATATCGCCGCGACACCGTATACCGTGAGACAATGATTGCAATCGTTTGCTGTTTTTTGCAGCTATTTCTGAATGTTTTCTGCTTGACTTGCAGAAAAAATTTTGATTGCAGCAACAGGTTGCACTTCGGCATATATGAAGTGCATGTGCAGCAGAGGGTCACGCTGTTTCATTGCCACGCGCAGCCATTGACATACAATTAACTCTGATTCAGAGTGTAAACGTATGCATATTCATCGTCGAGTGGATTCTGAATCATCCGCGTGGATGCGGATGTCCATGGCGCATACGTTGCCGGTCGCGGCGCCTGCCATGGGCGCTTGAACCGGCCTCACAGATGAGAACGGAGAACAATGGTCGTTCAGACGAACCGTCCATTAGGCCGTGTGGTGGCGATGGGCGTCACCGCGGCCATGGCGTGCGCTTCGTTGGTCGCGGCACCGATCGTGGCCCAGGCGCAATCCAAAACGCAGGCCAATCAACAGAAAGATGTCCAGGTGATTGCGTTCCAGCAGACGTGGAACACCATCGCCAAGGAATGCACCAACACCTATGGTCCGGAAGGTGTGGCCTATGTGGAGGTCTCGCCTCCGCAGGAATCCATCCAAGGCACGCAGTGGTGGACCAGCTACCAGCCTGTGAGCTACAAGCTCGACTCCAAGCTGGGCACGGAAGCCGAATTCAAGAACATGGTTCAGCAGTGCTCCGCGGCAGGCGTGGGCATCATCGCCGACGTGGTGCTCAACCAGACCACCGGCGCCGACGTGGCCGCCGGAGACCAGAAGGGCGTGGCCGGCAGCGAATACAACGGCTCCACCGGCAGCTACCCGGGCTTCGCCACCAAGCAGTACCCGGACGGCATCACCGCAGCAGACTTCCACAGCTGCGACAAGAACATCTCCGACTACACCAATCAGAAGGAAGTTCAGGAATGCCGCCTGAGCTCCATGTGGGACTTCAACTCCGAAAGCGAGAAGGTGCAGGACATCCAGTCCGACTACCTAGCCTCGCTGTGGAACGCCGGCGTGCGCGGCTTCCGCATGGATGCCGTCAAGCACATCCACACTGACAGCATGAAGGCCATCAAGGAGAAGTTCGCCAAGAAAATCGGCAAGAACGCCAACGACATCTACTGGATTCAGGAGGTCATCGGCAACGCCTCCGAGGCCGCGGGCATCCAGCCGAGCAACTACGTGCAGAACGGCACCGTGACCGAATTCGGCTTCAAATCCGAGATGAACCAGACCTTCAAGGACAAGATCGCCAACCTCAAGGGGCTGAGCGATCGCCTGAGCAAGGATCTCTCCTCCGAGGACGCCAACGTGTTCGTCACCAACTGGGACACCGCCCGCAACGAGGGTGCGCTGACCTACAAGGACGGCGCCAAGTACCAGCTGGCCAACGCGTTCATGCTGGCCTACGACTACGGCACCCCGCGCCTGCTCTCCGACTACAAGTGGGACGTCAACGACAATGGTGCACCCGGAGCGACCGCGACCTCCGTGCCCGACGTGGATATGGACAAGGCATGCTCCACCAACGATTCCGATTGGAACTGCGAGCAGCGCTGGACCTCCACCCGCGGCATGATCGCCTTCCGCAACTATGTCAACGGCACCAAGGTCGCCGATTGGCAGGATGACGGCGGCGACAACATCGCCTTCTCCCGCGGAGCCAAGGGCTTCATCGCCATCAACAACGGCAAGAAGGACAAGGACGCCTCCTACACGACATCCCTCGCCGACGGCGAATACTGCAACGTGTACGCCACCATGGACTGCTCCAAGACCGTGACCGTTAAGGGTGGCAAGGTCGAGACCACGGTGCCGGCGCACTCCGCCATCGCCCTGTATGCCGGTGCTACCAAGGCCTCGCACCCCGCAGCCTCCGCCGCCACCGATCCGTCCGATCCCGACGTGAGCCAGGAGGAGGATGACGCCCTGCCCGACGACAGAAGCGTCACCATCTACTACAAGCCCGCCAACTCTGAGTGGAAGACCCCGAAGGTCCATTACGGCCTCGGCAACGATTGGGAGCAGCCGGAAGCCGACATGACCCTCGACGCGCAGGGTTACTACACCGCCACCATCAACACCAAGGGCAAGGCGATCGACTTCGTGTTCCACGACAAGGACACCGATGGTTGGGAGAACCCGAAGGGCGGCGGCAACTACCATGCCAACGTCGGCATCACCCACGTTGGCGTGAGCGATCAGGCCGCAACCGTCGGCAACCCCGAATCCATCGGCGGCAAGACCCGTCTCGTCGTGCACTACAAGCCCTCCAGCGCCTCGGACAACCGCGGCGTGTACGTGTGGGGCACCGATGTGAACGGCGGCAACATGGACGCCAAGCACCACGCCTTCACCGGCACTGACTGCTGGGGCAAGGTCGCCGTGCTCAATTTCGACGGCAAGTACGACAAGTTCGGCTTCCTCGTCACCACCAGCGATTGGAACAAGTACGGCGCCGACCGTAGCGCCACCGTGAGCGCCGACGGCACCGCCGAGGTGTGGATCGACGGCACCAAGTACCTGGACCAGGGCGAGGCGACCACTGTCGAGACGCTTGATTCGGCACCGGCCGATTACGCCTGCAAGGCCAACACCGTCAAGGTGAAGGTGCACTACAACCGAGACGACGGCCTGTACTACAACGCCGAGGACACCAGCACCACTGTGCCGCAGTGGGATATCTGGACCTGGGCATCCAATTGGAACGGCGGTGCCGCCACCTTCACCACCCATGACGATTGGGGCGAGATCGCGGAGTACTCCTTCACCAACTACACCTACTACAACAACGACGGCGCTTCCGATATCGGCATGCTGCGCCGTTACGGTAAGGACGCATGGAAGGCCAAGGACCCGGACGACGCCGATCACAAGATCCCGTCCAACGCGCTCGTGTTCGACGCCGACGGCAACGCCTCCGCCGAAGTGTGGCTGCTCGGCGGCGACGCCACGGTGTATACCTCCCGCCCGTCCCTCGGCGCGACCATGAAGTCCGCCGAGATCTCCGGCACCAACCAGCTGTCCGCCAAGCTTTCCAAGAAGGTCTCCACGGATGACCTGAAAGGCAAGGTCACCGTCACGGACGCCGACGGCAAAGTCGTCGATGTCAAGAGTCTCAAGGCCGACGGCACCAAGGTGATCATCACCGCCGACAAGGATCTGGACGTTCACGGCAAGTACACCGTCGAGATCAAGGGCTTCGGCTCCCAGAACGCCATCGCCGGTTCGGTGGTCCGCACCGACGCCTTCGACAGGAAGTACGCCTACAGCGGCGAGGATCTGGGCGCGACCTTCACCAAGAAGCAGACCGGCTTCAAGGTGTGGGCGCCGACCGCCGCCAAGGTCGAGCTCATCACCTACAAGTCCGCCGACCCGAATGCCGAGATCGATCAGACCATCGACATGACCAGTGAAAGCAAGGGCGTGTGGAGCGCCACGGTGAAGAAGCTTGCCTCCGGCACCGCGTACTCCTACAGGCTCACCTTCGCCGACGGCACGGTGAACACCTCGGCCGATCCGTACGCCACCGCGGCCGTCGCCAACGGCGAGCGCTCCGTAGTGCTCTCCAAGAAGGCCATGGGCAAGGCGGGCAAGCGCATGCCGGCCTTCGGCAAGACCACCGACGCCTCCATCGCCGAGATGAACATCCGCGACTTCTCCATCAACCCGGCCTCCGGCATCTCCGCCGACAAGCAGGGCAAGTACCTGGGCGTGGTCGAATCCGGCACGAAGACCGCCAAGGGCGCGACCTCCGGCCTCGACTATCTCAAGTCGCTGGGCGTCACCCACGTGCAGATCATGCCGATGTACGACTACGGTTCCGTCAACGAGACCGGCGACCTGAGCTACAACGCCGATGGCGCGCAGAACTGGGGCTACGATCCGGAGAACTACAATGTGCCGGAAGGCTCGTACTCCTCCGATCCGAGCAACCCGAGCTCCCGCGTCACCGAGATGAAGCAGATGGTCAAGGGCCTGCATAAGAACAACATCCGCGTCATCATGGATGTGGTGTACAACCACGTCTACAATGCCGCGAACCATTCGTTCAACAAGACGGTCCCGGGCTACTACTTCCGCTATGACGACAACGGTTCGCTCGTCAACGACTCCGGTTGCGGCAACGACACCGCCTCCGAACGTGCGATGATGCGCAAGTACATCGTCGACTCGGTGACCTACTGGGCGAAGAACTACAACATCGACGGCTTCCGATTCGACCTCATGGGTCTGATCGACACCAAGACGATGCAGGAGGTTCGTGCTGCCCTCGACAAGATCGATCCGTCCATCATCGTGCTCGGCGAAGGCTGGGACATGAACTCCACGATGGACAAGAGCGAGATGACCATCCAGCCAAACGCCTACCAGGTCGCTTCGGACGGCACCAACAACGGCATCGCGTTCTTCAACGACTCGATCCGCGACGGCCTCAAGGGTTCCGTGTTCTCCGACACCGACACCGGTTTCGTCTCCGGCAAGGCCGATCAGGAAAGCCTCATCGCCCACAACGTGCTCGGCTGCCAGTACGACGCCGACGCCATCACCACCTGCTGGAACGGCAATGCGCAGGACCACTACGCGGATGCCGGTCAGGTGGTGAACTACGCCGAGATCCACGACAACATGACCCTGTACGACAAGCTCAGGAAGTCCGTGCCCACGGATGACGAGGCCACCACCGAGGCGCGCGCCAAGCTCGCCGATTCCGTGGTCTACCTGTCCGAAGGCATCCCGGCCATCCAGCTGGGCCAGGAGTTCCTGCGCACCAAGGGCGGCAACGGCGACAGCTATAACGCCGGTGACGAGGTGAACGCCATCGACTGGGATCGCACCACGCAGTATGCGGGCTCCGTCGACTACGTCAGGGGCCTGATCAAGCTGCGCAACAGGATCGCTGCCCTCCGCCAGACCAGCTACAACGACATCAACGCCAGCGTGACCATGCTCAAGTCCGCCAACGGTGTCGTGGCCTATCAGGCAAAGGACTCCAGCGGCACCTACGTGGTGATCTTCAACGCCAACAACGATGCCGCCGCCATCGATGGCGTCGAGGCCGGCAAGTACGAGGTGCTCGCCGCAAACGGCACCGTGTACGGCGGCGACGACGTCAAGAGCGTCACCGTCCGCAAGGGCTCCGCATACACCGCTGGCGCACTGTCCGCCACCGTGCTCAAGGTCGCCTCCGCCGACGACGTCGTTCCCGTGATTAGCGGTGTGAACGAGTCGACGACCATCACCGTCGGTTCCAAGTTCGATCCGATGGCAGGCGTCTCCGCCACCGACGACATCGACGGCGATCTGACCGACAAGATCAAGGTCGAGGGCACCGTGGACGCCAATAAGGTCGGTGACTACAAGCTGGTCTACTCCGTGACCAACTCCCGTGGCAAGACCACGACCTTCACCCGCACGGTGCACGTCCAGAAGCAGGCCGTCACCCCGGCCGCCGATAAGAACAATGGCAATGCCAATGGCAAGATCAACGGCAAGGCCGACAATACAAAGGAAGACGCGGAGAAAAGCGCGGTGCAGAGCCCGGCAACAGGCTCCAACGTCGCCGGAATCGCCTTGGCCGTCATGGTGCTCGCCGTTGCGGCGGGCGTGTTGATCGTCCTCCGCAGGAAGGAGGCCGGCGACCGATAAAATCGCAATCGTCTGACTGTATTTCCTGAATTTCCGAAAGGCGGGACCGCGGAGCAATGCGGTCCCGCCTTTTCGTATCACGATGGAACACGCCGCGTCTTGCGCCGCTGATAGACTGAAGTTCCATGGTTAGAAGACAACATGGCAATTCTCAAGAGCACGTCACCAAGCATATTTTCGTTACCGGCGGCGTAGTCTCCTCCCTTGGCAAAGGCCTGACCGCCTCCTCCCTTGGCCGCCTGCTCCGTAGCCGCGGCATCAAGGTTTTGCAGCAGAAGCTCGATCCGTACATCAACGTGGATCCGGGCACGATGAATCCTTTCCAGCACGGTGAGGTCTATGTCACCGAAGATGGCGCGGAAACCGATCTCGACATCGGCCACTACGAGCGTTTCCTCGACGTGTACCTGAGCCAGAAGGCCAACGTCACCACCGGCCAGATCTATCAGGAGGTGCTGCGCAAGGAACGCGCCGGCGAATACCTCGGCCAGTGCGTGCAGGTCATCCCTCACATCACCAACGAAATCAAGTCCCGTATGCGCGCGCAGGCGTCCGATGACGTCGACGTGATCATCACCGAAATCGGCGGCACCGTCGGCGACATTGAATCCCAGCCGTTCCTGGAGGCCGCTCGTGAAGTACGCCGCGACCTGGGCGCCGAAAACTGCATGTTCGTGCACGTCTCCCTGGTGCCGTACATCGCCGCCGCGCATGAGCTCAAGACCAAGCCGACCCAGCATTCCGTCATGATGCTGCGCCAGCTCGGCATCTCCCCGGACGCGCTCGTGCTGCGTTCCGACCGGCCGCTCAACCAGTCCATCAAGGACAAGATCTCCCTGATGTGCGACGTGGACTCCGAAGGCGTCGTCAACTGCGTGGACGCTCCGAGCATCTACGACGTGCCGAAGACCCTGTTCGACGAAGGCCTCGACGCCTACGTGGTGCGTGAACTCGGCCTGCCGTTCCATGACGTCGACTGGGACGAGTGGGAGGACCTGCTCGAACGCGTGCACCATCCGAAGCACGAGGTCAACGTGGCCATCGTCGGCAAGTACATTGACCTGCCGGACGCCTACCTGTCCGTCACCGAGGCCATCAAGGCCGGCGGCTTCGCCAACTGGGCCAAGGTCAACGTCAAGTGGGTGGCCGCCGACAAGTGCGCCACCGAAGAAGGCGCCGCGGCGGCCCTCGACCAGGTCGACGGCATCGTGATTCCGGGCGGCTTCGGCATCCGTGGCATCGACGGCAAGATCGGCGCCCTGCGTTACGCCCGCGAGCACAAGCTGCCGGCCCTCGGCCTGTGCCTCGGTCTGCAGTCCATGGTCATCGAATACGCACGCGATGTCCTCGGCATCACCGACGCGAACTCCTCCGAATTCGATCCGGATTGCGCCAACCCGGTCATCGCCACCATGGAAGAGCAGAAGGACATCGTCGCCGGCAAGGGCGACATGGGTCACACCATGCGTCTGGGCTCCTACCCGGCGGAACTGGAGGAAGGCTCCATTGTCGCCGAACTGTACGGCACCACGCATGTCACCGAACGCCACCGCCACCGTTACGAGGTGAACGTGGCATACAAGGATCGTCTGCGCGAAGGCGGTCTGGTCATCTCCGGCCAGAGCCCTGACGGCGAACTCACCGAATTCGTCGAACTGCCGCGCGAGGTGCATCCGTTCTACGTGGCCACCCAGGCCCATCCGGAATTCAAGTCCCGTCCGACCAAGCCGCATCCGCTGTTCGCGGGTCTGGTCAAGGCCGCTCTGGACCACCAGCAGGCGCGCTGAGACGATTTGAGCGCATAAGCTCGATTCATCGCAAAGCGGAAGACCGAATCTGCATGGTCTTCCGCTTTTTTGTAAGGCAAATCACGGGCGAATACTGTCGAATTTCGAATAAGGTCTAGTGTTTCGCTGTGTGTTCTGTTAGGTTGTCATAGGTATCAATGAGTGAATGGAGGCAGCGTACGGTGGCAGAGAACCAAGCGTCCAACGCCGCGGCCGACGTGGAGATGAGCCAGTATGTGGCTGATCGCACGCGCGTGAACGAAGACAAGATCAAGCAGGATGACGAGATCATCGAGCAATTCGGTGACTACAACTACGGTTGGCACGATACGGACTTCGCCGGCGAGGCGGCGAAGAAAGGCATCGACGAGAACGTCGTGCGTGCCATCTCCGCCGACAAACACGAGCCGGAATGGATGCTGGAAAAGCGATTGGAAGGGTATCGCGATTTCATCAACCGTCCAATGCCGCAGTGGGGCGTCGATTTGAAGGACTTCGACGCCGACGATTTCAAGTACTACGTCAAGCCGATCGACAAGCAGGCCACCACTTGGGAGGAACTGCCCGACGAAATCCGCTCCACGTACGACAAGCTCGGCATTCCGGAAGCGGAGAAAAGCAGACTCGTCTCCGGCGTCGCCGCGCAGTACGAGTCCGAGGTCATCTACAATTCAATCCAGAAGGATCTCGAAGAGCAGGGCGTCATCTTCGTCGACACCGACACCGCCGTGCAAAAGTACCCGGAACTCGTCAAGAAGTATTTCGGCAAATGCATTCCGAGCAACGACAACAAATTCTCGGCATTGAACACCGCCGCATGGTCGGGCGGCTCGTTCGTATACGTGCCGAAGGGCGTGCACGTGGACATCCCGCTGCAGGCATACTTCCGCATCAACACGCCGAACATGGGACAGTTCGAACGCACGCTGATCATCGCTGATGAAGGCTCCTACGTGCATTACGTGGAAGGCTGCACCGCGCCGATCTACTCCACCGACTCGCTGCATTCCGGCGTGGTGGAGATCTTCGTCGAGCCGCACGCCCGTGTGCGTTACACCACCGTGCAGAACTGGTCGAACAACGTGTACAACCTGGTGACGCAGCGCGCCTACGTGCGTGAGGGCGGCACCATGGAATGGGTGGACGGCAACATCGGCTCGAAAGCCACCATGAAGTATCCGGCATGCATCCTCGCCGAGCCGTATGCGAAGGCCAGCACCATGTCGTTGGGCTTCGCCGGTAAGGGACAGTACCAGGACACGGGCGCGAAGATGATTCACCTCGCCCCGCATACCAGCTCCACCATCGTGGCGAAGTCGATTTCCCGTGGCGGCGGACGTTCCGCATACCGTGGCCTCGTCAAAATCGTCAAGGGCGCGGAAGGGTCCTCCAATTCGACGGTCTGCGACGCTTTGCTCGTCGACGAATTCAGCCGTTCCGACACGTACCCGCATGTGGATGTGCGTGAGGACAACGTCTCCATGGCGCATGAGGCCACCGTTTCCAAGGTCTCCGAAGACCAGCTGTTCTATCTGATGAGCCGCGGCCTGTCCGAAGACGAGGCCATGGGCATGATCGTGCGCGGCTTCGTCGAACCGATCAGTCGCGAGCTGCCGATGGAATACGCGCTCGAATTGAACCGTTTGGTGGAATTGCAGATGGAAGGATCGGTGGGCTGATCACCATGGCACAAACTCAGGAAATCAACATCCCCGTCGCGGATTCGTCCGATCCGTACGCGAATCCGGCGGCCATGCCGTCATCCGCGGACCGCGCTCCACGCTCATTCGACATCGAAGCGTTTGCCAAGCCGGACCGCAAACAGGAGGACTGGCGCTACACGCCGATAGAGCGCATCGAGGAGTTCTTCGATGTGTTCGAACCATCCAATGAAACGCAGGTCACCGTTTCCATGATCGACGGGTCGCCGCTTGCCGAAGGCGTCACGTATGCCGAAGGCACGGTGGGGGATACCGGCACAGGCATCGTCTCCAAGCCGAATGACCGCGTGTCCGCAGTCGAATGGAATTCCGGCGAACGCGCTGGAATACTGACCATCGACGGTGAGATCGACCAGCCGGTGCTCGTCAAAATGCATGGCACCGGCAAGGACCTCGACGCGTTCCACCTGTCGATCATCGCAGCCGACCGCGCCCATGCCGACGTGGTCGTCGAACATGACGGCGACGCACGTCTCGCCGAAGGCGTGGAAATCACCACAGGCAAGGACTCCCACATTTCCACCACCTTCATCCAGGAATGGAACAAGGACTCCAAACACGTCGGCAACCAGCGCATCCACGTGGGCGAGGAGGCGTCCCTGCGCCATTCCGTGGTCACCCTCGGTGGTGATGTCGTGCGCATTCGCATGGACCAGGACTTCGGCGGCGAACAGGGCGACCTCAACATGCTCGGCATCTACTTCGTGGACCCGGACGAGCATATCGAACACCGCACGATGGTGGTGCATAACCATCCCGAATGCAAGAGCCGCGTGGTCTACAAGGGCGCGCTCGACGGCAAGGGCGCGCACTCCACATGGGTCGGCAACGCGCTGATCGAGCCTACCGCGCCAGGCACCGACTCCTACGAGCTCAACCGCAATCTGGTGCTCACCCCAGGTGCCATCGCCGATTCCGAGCCGAATCTGGAAATCGAAAACGGCAACATCATCGGTGCCGGCCACGCCTCATCCGTCGGACGATTCGATGACGAAGAGCTGTTCTACCTCGAATCGCGCGGCATCTCGGAAAACGAGGCCCGCAAGCTCGTGGTGCGTGGCTTCTTCGGCGAGCTCGTCGAGGAAATCGGCATTCCGGCGATTTCCGAGCATCTTATGAACGTCATCGACAAGCGCCTGGCCCGCGGCGAAAGCGACGCGATCGCACAGGTATTGGAAGAGAAATAATCGTCAGGAGAAACCATGTCAACCCTTGAAATCAAAGATCTGTACGCGCACGTCGAAACCAAGGACGGCATCAAGCCGATCCTCAAAGGCGTGAACCTGACCGTCAACTCCGGTGAAACCCATGCCATCATGGGCCCCAACGGTTCCGGCAAATCCACCCTGGCATACACGCTGGCCGGCCACCCGAAGTACATCGTCGACTCCGGCCAGGTGCTGCTCGACGGCGAGGACATCCTCAAGATGACCCCGGACGAGCGAGCCAAGGCGGGCATCTTCCTGGCCATGCAGTACCCGGTCGAAGTGCCGGGCGTGTCCATGACCAACTTCCTGCGCACCGCCAAAACCGAAGTGGACGGCAAGGCGCCGGCCATCCGTACGTGGACGAAGGAACTGTCCGAAGCCATGAAGCGGCTCAAGATGGACCCGAAGTTCGCCACCCGTTCCGTGAACGAAGGCTTCTCCGGCGGTGAGAAGAAGCGCGCGGAAGTGCTGCAGCTCGAACTGCTCAAGCCGAAGTTCGCCATCCTCGACGAAACCGACTCCGGCCTCGACGTCGACGCGCTGCGCATCGTTTCCGAAGGTGTGAACCGTGCCAAGGAAGCCAACCAGTTCGGCATCCTCATGGTCACCCACTACACCCGCATCCTGCGTTACATCAAGCCGGACATCGTGCACGTGTTCGCCGACGGCCACTTCATCAAGACCGGCGGTCCGGAACTCGCCGACGAGCTTGAGGAGACCGGCTACGACGCATACCTGCCGGAAGGCTCCGATTCGGAAAGCGCATTGGCATGACCGATTTCGCAGCGATCCGCAGCCAATTTCCGATTCTCGACCAGGAAATCCACGGCCATCCGCTGGTATACCTCGATTCCGCCGCGACATCGCAGAAGCCGCAGTGCGTGATCGACGCGGAATCGGACTTCTACCGCACCATCAACGCCGGAGTGCACCGAGGCGCGCATGAGCTTGCCGCGCGTAGCACCATGGCGTTCGAGGATGCGCGCGCCAAAGTGGCCAAGCTGGTTGGCGCCGATTCGGCGGAAGGCGAAGAGGAGATCGTCGTCACCGCCGGCGCCACCGCAGGACTGAACCTGTTGGCCACCGCATTCGGCAACGCGTCGCTTGGACGCGGGGGAGAGGCCGCCAAGCGTTTCGCGTTGAAACCGGGCGATGAGATCGTCGTCACCAAGGCGGAACACCATTCCGTGCTGCTGCCGTTCCAGGAACTTGCGCTGCGCACCGGCGCCACGCTCAAATGGTTCGACTTGGACGAGGAAGGCCGTGTGCGTTCCGACACCGCGAACGAAGTAATCACCGACCGCACGAAGATCGTTGCCGTCACGCATGTGGGCAATACCACAGGAGCGATTACCGACATCGCGCCGATTATCCGCCGCGCCCACGAGGTGGGTGCCGTGTTCGTGCTCGACGCATGCCAGTCCGTGCCGCACCTCAAAGTGGATTTCCACGCTTTGGACGTCGACTTCGCCGCATGGAGCGCCCACAAAATGTATGGCCCGACCGGCGTCGGATTCCTCTATGGCAAGCGTGAAATGCTTGAGGCATTGCCTCCGGCCAATTTCGGCGGATCCATGGTGGAGCTTGCCTGGATGGACCAGGAAGCCCAGTACATGGAGCCTCCCGCACGATTCGAAGCGGGCACGCAGCCGGTGGCACAGGTCGTCGCCGCCGGTGTCGCCGCCGAATGGCTGATGAACATCGGCATGGAAAACCTCGAGGCGCACGAACGCACCATCACCGACGAACTGCTCAAAATGGGCGATATCGACGGCATCCGAATCCTCGGACCCCGCTCCAACAAGGAGCGCATCGGTACCGTCGCGTTCGAAGTCGAAGGCGTGCACCCGCACGACGTCGGCCAGTTCATCGACGCGCAGGGCATCGCCATCCGCGTCGGACACCACTGCGCGCAGCCGGTGCACCGCCACTTCGGCGTGTATGCCTCCAACCGCGCGTCCAGCGGCATCTACAATTCGGTCGAAGACGCGCAGGCCCTCATCGAGGCGCTCGGCAAAGTTCGTCCGTTCTTTGGAGTTGAGTAACGAAATATGAGTGATTTTGAGATGTCCGGAAGCGACCTTGAGCAGATGTACCAGGAAGTCATCCTCGAAGCCGCGAAGAACCCGCACGGCAAGGAGCATTTCGCACCTGACCTCGCTTCGGAAAACGCCTCGCATGCCGCCGAAACCACGGTGCAGGCCAGCCACGAATACTGCACGCCGGGAGAATCGCACCAATTCAACCCGACCTGTGGTGACGAGGCCACCATCCATGCCGAAGTCTCCGATGCCGAGCCATACACCATCGAACGGCTCGTATGGGATGGCCACGGATGCTCCATCTCCCAAGCCAGCCTGTCCGTCATGGTCGATCTCGTCGAAGGCAAAACCGTGGACGAGGCCATGAAACTCGCCGAAACCTTCCATAAGCTTATGGAGTCACGCGGCAAAGGACTGAATGACGAACAGGCCGAGGAATCCTTGGAGGACGGCATCGTCTTCCAAGGGGTCTCCCAGTATCCGATGCGCATCAAATGCGCGCTGCTCGGCTGGGAGGGCATGAAGGACGCCGTGGCCAAGGCTCTGGCCGCGAAAGCCTGAGCCTTGGCCACGGCGTTTGGAAAAACACTAGTGACAAACCCCAAGCGACGCGCTATTCTTGCTCAACAGATACAAGCAACGTCCATCAACAGTTTGGAGAGACAATGAGCGACACCCTGGTACCCGAACCGCAGGCGTCGATCTTCGATTCCGTGACCAAGGCCTTGGGCAACGATGAGGACGCGGCCCGTCGCGTCATGCTCAATCCGAACCTGGCCAAAGGGTTCAAGGACGGCAAACCGGTGAACAAGGAATCCAAAAAAGACGGGCAGGACACTTGCGGCTGCGGCAATCATGCCGACGCGTGCGGATGCTCCCAACCGCAGGATGACGACATTCCGCTGAAAGCCGTCGACGATATCGGACGTGCCACGGCAGCTGACGTGAAAGAAGCCCTGCACCAGGTCATCGACCCGGAACTCGGCATCGACGTCATCGACCTTGGTCTGGTTTACGGCATCGAAATCGACGAACTGGGCCGAGCCATCATCACGATGACGCTCACCACGCCGGCCTGCCCGCTGACCGACCTGATCGAAGACGAATGCGCCAGCACCCTCGCCGGTCTCGTCGAAGAATTCCGCATCGACTGGACCTGGCAACCTCGTTGGACGATGGACAAGATCACGCCGGAAGGCCGTGACCAGCTCGCCGCACTCGGCTTCAATTTCGACAATCTGCCGAAATACTGACGTTTGCTGCGGTTGCCGTGCAGTGAACCGCAGCCGCCAAACGTAAGAAAAACGGAACAACATACGAAAGGCGCGCCTCCCGAACGGGGAAGCGCGCCTTTCGTATTACGACGTATGTCAGTCGTCGACCACGGTACCCTTCGGCACCACGGTGATGCCTTCCGGCGTGACGGTGAAGCCACGCGCCAAATCATGCTCGGTATCGATGCCAACGGTCGAATTCTCCGTCAACACGACGTTCTTGTCGAGAATCGCCTTGTAGACCCGCGCGCGACGGTTGACGACCACACCGTCGAACAGAATCGAATCGACGACCTGAGACCACGAATGGATGCGCACGTTCGGCGACAGGACGGAATGGTGCACCTCGCCGCCGGAAACGATGACGCCGGGGGAGACGATCGAATCGGTGGCATGGCCCAGGCGGTCGCGGCCGGCATGCACGAACTTCGCCGGCGGCAGGTTGCCGGACAGCGTGTAGATAGGCCATTCGGTGTTGTACAGGTTGAACTCCGGCACATAGGAGATCAGATCCATATGCGCATCGTAGAACTGCTTCAGCGTGCCCACGTCACGCCAGTAGGCGTGGTCGGTCGGTGTGGCTCCCGGAATCTCGTTGGAATTGAAATCGTAGACGCCGGCCTCGTTGCGTGCCGCGAAATACGGCGCGATGTCGCCGCCCATATCATGCTTCGTATCCTCGGCCTTCTCATCCAACGAAAGCGCCGCGAACAAGGCATCGGTGTTGGCCACATAGTTGCCCATGGAGGCCAGGATGGAATTCGGGTCGTCCGGTAGTCCCGTGGTGGTCTGCGGCTTCTCCTGGAAGCTCTTGATCATATTCGGATGATCGGGATCGACCTCGATCACACCGAACTGGTTGGACTGGCTGATGGGCTGACGGATGCCGGCAACGGTGAATTCCGCGCCGGATTCGATGTGCTGCTGCACCATCTGCTGGAAATCCATGCGATAGACATGGTCGGCGCCGACAATCACCACGATGTCGGGCTGCACGTCCTCAATGATGTTGATGGTCTGGTAGATGGCGTCGGCCGAGCCGAGATACCAATGCTTGCCGAGACGCTGCTGCGCCGGCACAGGGGAGACGTAGTTGCCCAACAGCGGCGAGAAACGCCATACAGTGGAGATATGGCGGTCAAGCGAATGGGACTTGTACTGGGTAAGCACGACCGTCTGCATGTAGCCGGAATTCACCAGATTGCTCAGCGGAAAATCAATCAGACGGAACACGCCGCCGAATGGGACGGCAGGCTTGGCCCTGTCCCTGGTCAATGGCATCAGACGGGTGCCCTCACCGCCTGCCAGCACGATGGAAAGAATCTTTGGGTTCTTCGCCATGGGAACTCCTCTCTGAGAGCGTCTTGCGACACCGTACGCACGGTCGGTCCGCTTCATCACGAAACCGCTTACGCACACTATGATTGCATAAATTCAGCAAATCGCAAGGAGTTTGCAGCGCGAGTCTTGAAAATTTCCAGTTCGTTTCAGCAACGTTTCACCATGCGTTCATGCGCGTCTCACGCATGATGGTCCACTCGACGCGTCGCATAGAAGGCGACCGCGCTTGATGCGGCGACATTGAGACTGTCCACGCCGTGGCTCATGGGAATCTTCACCGTAAGGTCGGCGCGGGAGATGGTGTGGTGCGACAGTCCATCTCCTTCGGTACCGAAAATCAACGCGAGCTTGTCAATATGGTCGCTTTCAGTCTCGGCGTTGTTGAGACGGCGGACCAATTCGGCCAAAGAAATGGAATCATCCTCAAGCGCCATCGCTACGGTGGTGAACCCCAGATCATGCAGTTCCCGCATGCCGGTGAACGGCCAATAATGCTTGTCGTCCCCTCCGATGCGCGTCCACGGCACTTGGAACACCGTGCCCATGGACACGCGTGCCGCGCGCCGGTACAACGGGTCGCCACAGGACGGAGTGACGAGCACCGCATCCACGTCGAGCGCCGCAGCCGAACGCATGAGAGCGCCCACATTCGTGTGGTCGACGATATTCTCCATGACCGCGACCCGGCGAGCGCCACGGCAGACCTCTTCGACGCTGGGCAGGGACCAGCGTTTCATCGCGGCAAGGGCTCCGCGATGCAGCCGGTAGCCGGTTAGACGTTTGAGCTGCTCAGGCGAAGCGACATACACGGGAATGTCATCGCCCCAACGTTTCTCGATGACATCGAACATGCCGCTCATGCCGTCGATCCACGACTCCTCGACCAGCAGGGAAATCGGCTCGCGTCCAGCGGCCAGGGCACGGTCTATCACTTTGGGCGATTCGGCGATGAACAATCCCTTGCTGGGCTCCAGCCTGTTGCGCAGCTGGATTTCCGTGAGATTCACATAAGCCGCCACACGCTCGTCGTCGATGGAGTCAAGATGAATGAACCGCATTGCCCGTATTCCGCCAATCTTTCGTCAGATACAAGAAAACCCCTTGTTTCCAAGGGGTTTATTCCGGTGTCCGGAGCGGGACTTGAACCCGCACGCCTGTATAAAATAGGCACTAGCACCTCAAGCTAGCGCGTCTACCATTCCGCCACCCGGACAGGTGCGTTGCTCAGCGGCAACGAATGAAAACTATAGCAGTTGAAATCCATGATGCAAATCCCGGCGTGTCGCGATAGGTCCGATATGGGTTATGTGGGGTTCCTGATAGGCTCGGAAGCTATGACTGATGCCCTTTTTCTGCTTGATACGGACCATGACGACGTACCGGTGAACAGCGACGAGCTCAACGCCGGATGGAGGCTGACGCTTCCCTCATCCGTACGCAGGCACGCCATCCAGGCCATGCGATTGAAGGACGGCGACGAACTGCAGCTTTCCGACGGCAGGGGATTGCGCATCCACGCCGTACTGCGCGACGCGCAGCAGGGAATCGCGGAAGTGCTGCGATTCGGCAAGGAGCCGCAGCCGGTCACCAGGCTCGCGCTGGTGCAGGCTCTCGCCAAAACCGGCCATGACGAACAGGCGATCGATATGGCCACGCAGATCGGCGTCGATCAGGTGATTCCCTGGCAGGCCGACCGTTCCATCGCCAAATGGAAGGCAGGACGTACTGACAAAAAGTGGAGGCAGGTGCTGGAATCCGCCACCGAACAGTCGCGCAGATCGTGGACGCCCCAGCTGGACGATTGCGTGACCAGCAAGCAGGTGGTCGCCATCTGCAAGCGCGCATGCGTGCATGGCGACATGGTGATCGTGCTGCATCAAGATGCCACGAAGACCTGGGAACAACTGGAAACCGGTATCGCCAAACTGTCCGATACGTGTCTGAAGGACGGACGTCCGCGCACCATATATGTGCTCGTCGGTCCGGAAGGCGGCATCAGCGACGCCGAAGTCGAGGCGTTCACGAAAGCCGGCGCCGAAGTGTGCGTGCTGGGAAGCAACATCCTACGTGCGTCCACCGCCGGTCCGGTCGCGCTGTCATTGCTCGCGCGAGCAATGGGACGTTTCGTCTGATCCCGGCTCCATTGCGTGAAATTGCCGGAATCGCCCCGTTTCCTGCTGGTGTAGCATGGTAGCGAAGGTTTTTCCAATACCGATAAGGAGCGTTATGAGCGACAAGGATTGCCTGTTCTGCAAGATCATCGCAGGTGAGATTCCCAGCGAGAAGGTGTACGAGGACGATGCCACCTACGCCTTCAAGGACATCAATCCGAAAGCCAAGGTGCACGTACTGATCGTGCCGCGCAAGCACTACGCGAACGTCGCCGAACTCGCCAAAGAGGATCCGGCACAGCTCGCCCACATGGCCGAAGTGGCGCAGAAAATCGCCGACCAGGAGTTCCATGGCGCCTTCCGTCTGATCTTCAACACCGGAATCGACGCCGGACAGACCGTGTTCCACGTGCACGCCCACGTGCTTACCGGCGAAAAGCTCGACGAATAGTCCACATACTGCCTACCGCCAATACCGACATCGGAAGAGGTTCTGTGCCCACCACTACACGCACCATCGCGATACCCCAACAGCTTGATCCGGTGACCGTGCTCGGCCCTGTGGACGAGGTGCTTCGGGAAGTCGAACGTGCGTTCCCCGACCTGACCATCATCGTACGGGGCAACCGCATCGCCATCATGTCGCATTCCAGCAAATCCGAATCCCAAGCCGCCCAAGCCGAACAGGTGGTTGCCGATATCATCCAAGCCGCCTATACCGCGCCGATGGACGCCGATACCGTCCGTCGCATGCTCGACCAGAACGTGCTTAAAAATCCGGTCCGCGCCACACATCCCGGCCACGGCCGCGTGGTGGAGGAATTGCGCATGGCCGGCAGGCAACAGTCGCACGCGTCCCATCGTGAGGAAACCGCAGACAGGCGGCGTCCTCACGTGCCGGGCGTCATCACCTTCGCGCTCGGCAAACCGGTCCGTGCCAAAACCGCCGGACAGATAGCCTACGTCAACGCCATCGAATCGCACACCATCACCTTCGCCATCGGACCGGCAGGCACCGGCAAAACCTATCTTGCCGTAGCCAAAGCGGTACGTGCTTTCCAAGACAGGCAGGTCCGGCGCATCATACTGACCCGTCCCGCCGTCGAAGCAGGGGAGAACCTCGGCTTCCTGCCGGGCACGCTCAACGAAAAGGTCGACCCGTACCTGCGACCGCTGTACGACGCGCTGTCCGACATGCTCGGAGCGGACCAGCTCAAGCGATACATGGACGACGGCACCATCGAAGTGGCGCCGCTCGCCTACATGCGCGGCCGCACGCTCAACGACGCGTTCGTGATCCTCGACGAGGCCCAGAACACCACCGAACAGCAGATGAAGATGTTCCTGACCCGACTGGGATTCAACACCAAAATGGTCATCACCGGCGACGTGACCCAAGTGGATCTGACCGTGCCGAAATCAGGTCTGGCCACCATCGAACGCATCCTCGACGGCATCGACGACATCGCCTTCGCCCACCTGAAGCCCGAAGACGTGGTCCGCCACGCGCTCGTGGGCAAAATCGTCGCCGCCTACGACAGGCACACGGCCATAGCGGGAGACCACAGCAGAAGCGCGCGTGCCGCATCATCGCAACCATTCGACGACAAGAACAAGGAAAACGCATAAATGAGCGTTGAAGTGACGAACGAAACCGCCTGGCAGATCGACGGCAAAATCTTTTCCGACCTCGGCGTATGGGTCATGAGCCAGATGAGGGTCAGCACACAATCCGACCTGACCATCATGTTCGTGGACCCGGATCCCATCGCCCAACTGCACATGCGTTGGATGAACCTCGAAGGCCCCACCGACGTCATGAGCTTCCCAATGGACGAACTGCGCCCCGGAGACGGCGGAACCGAAATGGAAGGCGTGCTGGGCGACATCGTGCTATGCCCGTGGGTGGCCGCCCAGCAGGCGCTCGCGGCCGGCCACAGCACCATGGAGGAAATGATGCTGCTGACCATCCACGGCATCCTCCACCTGCTCGGATACGACCATGTCACACCCGAACAGGAACGGCAGATGTTCGGCTTGCAACGCCAGCTGCTATTGACGTTCTTCGCGCTTCGACAGGGAGCCGGCGCGCGGGCGACGCTTCCCGCCGGCACGCCGGATGCGCTCGCCGAATGGGACCGCGAACACGGGGCCGGCGGCAAAACGGCCAAATGACGGCATGATGCATCATCCGACGGTTTCGAAAGTGGGGGTTGACGAACCATGGAAACAACGACTATCACGATGATTGCGATTCTCGTCGTCATCGCATTGCTGCTGGTCTGGCTGTCGCTGTCGATGGCCGCGACGGAAGGCGCGGTGGGACGTGTCACGAGGGCAAGTCTGAACAACCTCATTCTTGAGATTCAGACGGATACGGAGGCGTCGCAATTCATACGCGACAAGAAGATCAAACGCATCCACAAGGTGCAGCGGCTGATCGCCGACCGCTACGCGACCGCCGGTTCATGCGCGTTCTTCCGCATCACCTGCAATGTGCTTGACGGTGTGTTGGTCGCCGCGATCGCGTCGTTGTGCGATGCGCCGTTATGGGCGGGACTGCTTGTCGGCTTCGTGTTCGCGCTGGTGGTCGCGGTGATTTCGCTGCTGGTCCGTCCACGTAGCGCGGGCGCCTCCAAACCGGTCGATCTGATGCTGAAGCATGCCGATGCGGCGTCGGTCGCGGTGGCTTTGACTCCATTCGCTAAAATCGGCGGACAGAAGGATGCGAAACGTCATTCGAATGATCTGTCGGACGATGAGGAGCTTGAAAAAATCCAACTCGAACAAGGGCGCGCCACCATAGATCGTCTGGTCGAGGCGAATGATTTCGACCCTGAGGTTTCCGAAATGCTGCGCAACGTATTGACGTTGTCCGAAACGTTGACGCGTGAGATCATGGTGCCGCGCACTGATATGATTTGCATCGAACGCGGGGAGACGCTGGAGAACATGCTGAAATTGTGCTCCCGTTCCGGATTCTCCCGTATACCGGTCATCGGCGATGATGTGGATGATCTGGTCGGCGTGGCATACCTGAAGGATGCCGTGCGCGCCACGGCGTTCAATCCCGCGGCGATATCCCGCGATGTCGAATCCATCGTCCGTGACCCGATGCTGGTGCCCGAATCCAAGCCGGTCGACGACCTGTTCCACCAGATGCAGCGCACCCGCCAGCATGTGGCTATCGTCGTGGATGAATACGGCGGCATCGCCGGCCTGGTCACCATCGAAGACACCATCGAACAGATCGTCGGCGAACTGGAGGACGAGCACGACCGTACCCAGCATGCCGATCCGGAACAAATCGGCGAGAACAAATGGAGCATGCCGGCACGCACGCCCATCGCCGACTTGGAGGAGATCTTCGAAATCGACATCGACGAGGACGACGTCGACACGGTATACGGTCTGCTCACCAAGCTGCTTGGCCGCGTGCCGATCGTCGGTTCGACGGCCGTCACCAGGGGCCTGCGCCTGACCGCGGTCGACTCCGCGGGACGCCGCAAGAAAGTGTCCACCATCGTGGTGGAACCGGCCCACGTCGAGGGCGTGGACGAAACTGAACAACACGAAGACCATACGAACGGTGCCGAAGAGGCATCCCATGACGACAAGGATTCCAAGGACAAGCATGACTGACGCAGATGTGACCGAACCGGCTTCCCAGCATTCCGACGCCGAAGCCCCCGTTCCATATCGTTCCGGCTTCGTCGCGGTGGTCGGACGTCCGAACGTCGGCAAATCGACGCTGATCAACGCGCTTATCGGCACGCAGATCGCCATCGCCTCATCCCGTCCGGAGACTACACGTAAGGCCATCCGCGGCATTCTGACCACAGACAACGCGCAGATCGTGCTGGTCGATACCCCCGGTATCCACCGTCCGCGTACGCTGCTCGGACAGCGGCTGAACGATGTCGTCGACGAATCGCTATCCGATGTCGACGCGATCGCCTTCCTGCTGCCCGCCGACCAGGAAATCGGCCCCGGCGACAAACGCATTCTGAGCAGGCTGCGTTCTGATTTCGCCGTCAAACGCGACGACGGCACATTCAAATGGAAGGTGCCGCTGATCGCCATCGTCACCAAAATCGACGAATTGGACCGAAGCGCTTTGATCGACAAGCTCATCGAAATCAACGAGTTCGCCGACTTCACCGACATTGTGCCGGTGAGCGCCCTCGAGCACGACAATCTCGCCGAAGTACGCAACGTGCTGGTGGAGAACATGCCCGAAGGACCGCAGATGTATCCGGCCGAGCAAATCACCGAAGAACGTCCGGAAGACACCATCGCCGAACTGATTCGAGGCGCGTTCCTGGAGGAATTGGATGACGAGCTGCCGCATTCGCTCGCCGTGGTGGTGGATTCCATCGAATATCCGGAAGACAACGACAGCGGCGAATCCTACGCGGGCAAGGCGCAGGTGATTGTGTCGATCTACGTGGAACGTGATTCGCAGAAGCCGATCATCATCGGACATAACGCGGAGCATCTGGTACGCGTCAAGAAGAAGCTGCGCACCGCGGTCAACCGCATCGTCGGGCAGAAGGCCAAGCTCGACCTGCATGTCAAGGTGGCCAAGGGATGGCAGTCGGATCCTAAGCAGCTTGAGAAGCTGGGCTTCTAAGCCGCTTAGGATCCGTTTCGCGGCGAAGCCGCTCACTTCGCCTACGGTCAGCCCACTGGGCTGCCCGTTTGACGGCTCAGCCAAGCAGCTTGAGAAGCTGGGCTTCTGATTTTTTCCGGGTGGGAACAATAAAGCCTGCCGCTGTTTATGCGGCAGGCTTTCTTATGCTCTAAGCTTGTTGGTGCTGGATGGTCACTTCTTCTTGGTGTACATTTGCGTGTTCAGCAGGGTGGCGTAACGCTTGATCACCTTCGGACGGATGACCTTCATGGAAGCGGTCATCAAACCGTTCTCCTGTGTGAACTCCTCCGGCAGGATGATGAACTTACGCACGGATTCGGCACGGGACACGCCCTCATTGGCCTGATCGACCCACTTCTGGACTTCGGCGCGGACGGCCGCGTTGCTGGAGGCCTCCTCCATCGACATATCTCGGTTGAGACCCTTGCTTTCCAGCCATGGACGCAACGCTTCCTCGTCAAGCGTAATCAGCGCGGAGATGAACGGACGCTTGTCGCCAAGCACCAACGCCTGAGAGACGAATTCGCAACGCTTGATGACATCCTCGATCGGGCCAGGGGAGACGTTCTTGCCGCCGGCGGTGATGATGAGATCCTTCTTGCGTCCGATGATGTACAGGAAGCCATCGTCGTCAATGCGGCCCAAGTCGCCGGTCTTGTACCAGCCATCCTCGGTAAAGGAATCCTCGGTGGCCTCGCCGTTCTTATGGTACTTCGGGAACACCGAAGCGCCCTTGACCTGAATCTCCCCATCCTCGGCGATACGCAGCTCGAAACCAGGGAACGCGATGCCGACGGAACCCTGATGATACGGCACGCCAAGCACGTTGAACGCGCACGGCGCGGTGGTTTCGGTCAATCCGTAGCCTTCGTAGACCGGCACGCCGGCACCACGGAAGAACGCCAACAACTCCGGATCAAGCGGCGCACCGCCCGCGACGATCCACTTGGCGCGTCCGCCGAGCACCTCACGCAGCGAGGCATAGACCACCGGATCGAACGCCGCGCGACGTGCCTTGGTAAGCGTTCCGGTCTTCCCCTTGGTGCTGACTTCCTTCATATAATTCTGCGCGGCGACCACGGCTGCGGCGAAAGCAACGCCCTTGGCGCCATGACCGGCCTTCTGGGAAGCAGCGTTGTACACCTTCTCCAGCACACGCGGAACAACGATCATGATGGTCGGCTTGGCCACCTGCAAATCGGCGGTCAACGTCTTGATGCCCTGCGCGATATAAATATGCAGATTGCTTGCTACGCAGATGTAGTTGATGGCACGGGCGAAGGAATGCGCCTGAGGCAGGAACAGCAGGACGGTGTTCTTCTTGTCATGCAGCAGTTCCGGCATATAATCGGGCAGATTGAACGCGGTGGCGCAATAATGCTCATGCGTCATCTCCACGCCCTTCGGCGCGGCGGTCGAACCGGACGTGTACACAATGGAGCACAGATCGGTCTTCTGCACGGAATCGATTCGCGCATCGAGCGCCTCATCGCTCACACCGGAGCCATACGCCTTGATCTCGTCAAGACCACCGGTCTCGAAGCAGACGATGTGCTCCAAAGTCGGGCATTCGGTTTCGGCCCCGTCCGCCTTCGCCTTCATATCAGTGGTTTCCACGACCAGCAGACGCGCATCGGAATTGTTGACGATATTGCGGATCTGCTCGGCGGAATCGGTATCGTAAATCGTGGCGAGCACGCCGCCGCAGGCCATGACGGCCGCGTCGAACACATCCCAATCGTAGGAGGTGCGGCACATGAAAGCCACGCCATCGCCCTTCTTCAAACCATAATGCAGCAAGCCCTTCGCGACGGCGCGGATGTCGGCGAGCGTCTCATTTGCGGTCTTGGTGTGCCAATCGCCATCTTGCTTGAACGTGTACAATGGTTCGTCGCCCATACGAGCGGCGCGGTCGGCGTAGATATCGTAGATGGAGGTGCCTTCGTCTAGCGGCGGATTGCCCTCTGTCTTCGTGGTCAACAGTCCGGTTTCGGGGTCAAGGAACGTGGTGGACGGGTATCCCGGTCCCCATTCAGCGGTGTGCGGCAGCTCGATATGGCCATCGGGGGAGAGGATGCTGTTCGGGTCGTTGTAATCCGGTGTATTGCCGGAATCGTCGCTGACCGGGTGCACGAAATCGTTGCCCAGGCGCAACGCCTTCCTTGCGAGATTAGTGGCCTGCTTGTTCAACGAGGTGATGATGGACACGTGACTCTCCTACGTATATAAACGGTATCTAAAGAAGGAATGATAGCCCGTCGCGCGCGACACGTCACCTTACGGTAGCGTAAGGTGACAGGCCATCAGGGAAACGGGCGGCGCATGCCGGATACAGCCCGTGATTCGAAAGATGAACGATTGCGGCCGCGATGTTGCCGTGTACGTTACACTTGGGCGCTGTATCTGTTCATTAGATTTCTTTAACGAGGAAGAAAGGGCACCTATGGCTGAAAAAGCTGAAGCCACCGTGGTCTTCGGAGTTCTCAACGAGACTTCCGAACACGAGTCCCGTGTTGCTCTGACACCGGATATCGTAACGAGGTTGCGTAAATCAGGTGTTACATGTCTGATTGAGTCCGGTGCGGGCGTCGCATCGCACTACGTTGATGAAGATTATACGAAGGCAGGCGCGCAGGTCGTCTCCGCCGACGATGTGATCGCACGCGCCGACGCGCTGGGTTTTGTGGATCGTCCAAGCAATGAGCTGCTCGCCCGCGTCAAGCAGGGCACATGGATCATTGGCATGTTGGGATCGTTCACCGATGCCGATTACGTCGCCGCGATCGAGAAGGCCGGTCTGGTCGGCGTCGCCATGGAAAAGCTGCCGCGTCAGCTGAGCTCCGCGCAGTCCATGGACGAAATGACGTCGCAGAACTCCGTGATGGGCTACAAGGCCGCCATCGTGGCAGCCAACGCGTACGGTTCCTTCCTGCCGATGATGACCACCGCCGCTGGCACCATCCGCCCGGCCAAGGTGCTTATTCTGGGCGCCGGTATCGCCGGCCTGCAGGCCATCGGCACCGCCAAGCGTCTCGGCGCCGTCGTCACCGCGTACGACGTGCGTCCGGCATCCAAGGGCGAAGTCGAATCCTTGGGCGCCAAGTTCCTCGACCTTGGTCTTGACTTCTCCAAGGGCCAGGGCGAAGGCGGCTACGCACGCGCGCTGAGCGCCGAAGAGCAGGCCCAGCAGCAGGCCGCGGTCGATCAGAAGGCCGCCGGCTTCGACATCGTCATCACCACCGCCAAAGTGCCGGGACGCAAGCCTCCGGTCCTTCTGACCAAGGCCGGTGTGGCCGGTCTGCATCGTGGCGCCGTCATCGTCGATTGCGCGGCAAGCGACCTTGGCGGCAACGTCGAAGGCTCCTCCGTCGGCACCCAGGTCACCGACAACGGCGTGACCATCATCGGCGCCCCGTATCTGGCCAGCGGCGTGTCCACCACCGCATCCAACCTGCTGAGCCGCAACGTGGCCGACGTGCTGGCGCATTTCGTGCGTGACGGCAAGCTCGCCATCGACCTGAACGAAGAGCTCGACAACGCCATGGTCGTGGCCGGCCGCGGCGAGGAAGCCAAGAAGGAAGAGGAGTAAAGCAATGGATATCGTCGTTGCGATCACACTGTTCGTCCTCGCGCTGCTCATCGGCGTCGAGGTCATCGGCAAGGTGCCCGCCACCCTGCACACCCCGCTGATGTCGGGCGCCAACTCCATCCACGGCATCGTCATCGCGGGCGTCGTCATCGTCGCCGCGCACGCCACCAGTCCGCTCGCCTGGGTGTTCATCTTCCTGGCCGCCGTGCTGGGCACGATGAACGTCGTCGGCGGCTACGTCGTCACCGACCGCATGCTGGAGATGTTCAAGTCCGACAAGGGCAAGAAGAAGGAAGAGGAGGCCAAGTAAATGGGTACCCTGGCCGAAATGCTGAGCACGCCGCTCGGCGTCATCGAATGGTTCGTCTATCTGCTGGCCGCAGTGATGTTCGTCATCGGCCTGCACCTGATGAACTCCCCGAAGACCGCCCGCAAGGGCAACATGGTCTCCGCCATCGGCATGGTGTTCGCCGTGGCCATGGCCTTCATCGTGCTGTTCGCAGGTGAGGCCTCCAACGGTTTCAAGCATGGCGTCGCAGTCATCGTGCTGATCGTCGGCATCGTCATCGGCGCCGTGGCGGGCGTGGTCTCCGCCAAGAAGGTCAAGATGACCGACATGCCGCAGCTGGTCTCCGTGTTCAACACCGTGGGCGGTGGCGCCGCCGCGCTCGTGGCATTGAACGACATCCTGACCTCCGCCGAAACCCCATCCATCGTGGTGCTCATCACCGCGGGTCTGGGCATCATGATCGGCTCCGTCACCTTCTCCGGCTCGCTGATCGCAGCCGGCAAGCTGCAGGGCATCAAGTGGGTCAAGAAGCTGAGCCTGCCGGGCAAGGGCTTCTGGAACATCCTGTTCGTCGTGCTCACCATCGTGTCCTTCGTGATGTTGTGCGTGCAGCCGAACCAGCGTCTGCTCTGGTCGATCCTGACCACCGTGTTCGCCCTGTGCTACGGCCTCGTGTTCGTCATCCCGATCGGCGGCGCTGATATGCCGGTCGTCATCTCCGTGTTGAACGCCTGCACCGGCACCGCAGTGGCCATGTCCGGTCTGGCCATCAACAACATCGCCCTGATCGTGGCCGGCGCGCTCGTCGGTGCGGCGGGCGTGACCCTGTCCATCGCCATGTCCAAGGCTATGAACCGTCCGCTGCTGTCCGTCTTGGCTGGTGGCTTCGGCGGCTCCAATTCTGCGGCGGGCGCCGGAGAGGGGCCGGAGGGCACCATGAAGGAAACCTCCGCCGACGATCTGGCCGTCCAGCTCGTCTACGCAGAGAAGGTCATCTTCGTGCCGGGCTTCGGTCTGGCCCAGGCCCAGGCCCAGCGTGAGCTCGCTGACCTTGGCACCCTGCTCAAGGACCATGGTGTCGAAGTCTCCTACGCCATCCATCCGGTGGCAGGCCGTATGCCTGGCCATATGAACGTGCTACTCGCCGAGGCCAACGTCCCGTATGAGGAGCTCGTCGACCTGGATGACATCAATCCGCAGTTCCCGCAGGCCAACGTGGCTCTGGTGGTCGGCGCCAACGACGTGACCAATCCGGCCGCCCGCAAGCCGGGCACCCCGGTTTCCGGCATGCCGATTCTCGACGTCGACAAGGCGCAGAACGTGGTGGTCATGAAGCGTGGCCGTGGCACCGGTTATGCCGGCATCCAGAACGAGCTGTACTTCGAAGACAACACGCAGATGCTGTTTGGTGACGCCAAGGCGAGTCTGCAGGCCGTCATCGCAGCGGTCAAGGAACTCATCAACTGACGGAACGGCTCGTCGCCTACGCGAAGATCAGGCCCTTCCTCTTTTTGGAGGAAGGGCCTTTTGTTATTGCGCAAGTTGTCCACAGACAGGTATGGGGGTGTGGATAGGTGGAAATTGTCCACTTATTCACTTTTTTCAAAGGATTGTGACGGAGAGGTGGACGGATATGCGACAGTAGGTGCATCTCTACGACGAAGGAGTTGCATATGACAGTTGCCGTGGCCACGCCATTCAATATGGACGAACAGGCTTTCCTGCAAACGATGGATCGGCTGATCGAGCGCTTCGACCGGTACAGCTCGGGGCGTTGTTTCGCGGACCTTGATCGGATACGTCTCGAACACGATATGGAAGGTCCGCTTTCCCTGTTCGATGACGTGGTGCACGAGCTTGCGGATGACTTGTTCGGCGGCACGTCATGGCCGGTGAACCTCGACATGGATATGATCATATTGGATCGGTTCCAAATAGGCTATGATGCCGAATTCCTGACCGGATGCCGCAATGTGGTTCGTAAATACGGCATGAGCGCATGGCTGTATGAAATGATTAATGATGCTTCCGTCGCGGTGGCGACGCATCGGCCGAGCAACAGGATGCCGTTCCAGCTTGGTCTGTTCGATACACGTGAGGTGTTCCGAAGGAAAAAGACCAAGGGGAAGAAGAGCGGAGGCGGAAGGAGGAAACGGCTCGAATGCATGATGGAATACCTGCGACAGACCTACCGTCTGGCCGCATACACTCTGTTGCGATGGGGAGGGGGCGAGCCTAGGGCCGCTGATGCGGCGCTGATGGTTCTCGCTTATGGGGGATTGGGTATGTGTATGCTCCGCGATGATCCGAAAGTGGTCGAATTGGGATGTGATCCCGATTTCCGATACAGGCATGTATGCGCCCAGTTGCAGGATATGCGGATCAAGGCGGATCTGGAATATGCCTGTTCTGTGGATCTGAGCGTCACCAGCTCATTGGAATATCCGGCTTGCCTCGATGCCAGATATCTGTATGACGCCGAACACATTGTGGAGGCATATCGGAATCTGTGGGATGAGAACACTAAGCCCGTCGCCCAACTACTGGCCGAGATCGAGGACAATGGCGTATATGAAGTGGAGGATATATGGAAAGACCCGCTCTATCTGCATGACCTTGCCATCTCCCTTATGGGGCCGTCGGCTTCGGGTCTTCTCCAGGAAGGCTTCAGACTGCGTGATCGAACCATGTTCGAGAATGGTGTCAAAGAACTTGACAGCCAGGCACGCAATGTGAGGAAGGCTGGTCTGCTGCTTACCCTTGCCGGATATATCTTTTTCGCCGAACCGGAGGATCGCATGGATGCGATGCTCGCTTCGCACAAGGATCGCAAACGCATGTTGGACAACTATGAAAAGCTTGGCGAAATGGCCGCGACCATCGCCTTGTACCGTCTTCCTCGGGATCGCGAATCGCTTCGGGCAGTGCGGGCCCTGCTCATGCATGAGACGGGCGTGTACGCGGACAAGATGGGAGAGCTCATGGGTCTCGCCGACGAGCCGGACGGGGAAGACGAAGCCACCGCTCCGGTCATGGGGTGAAAGACGGTTTTCCGCATATTGGACATGACAATGCTTTGGGATTGACTCTACAACCATTGTAAGGTTTAGCCTTCCTGCTGGAAGACATAGGCCGAAACGGGAGGATAAGAGACAACCCATGGGAAAGAACCTGACAACGGGAAGCGTGTTCAGAACGATCGTCACCTTCGCGTTGCCGTATCTGCTGTCGTATTTCCTGCAGACGCTGTACGGCATGGCCGATCTGTTCATCGCCGGACAGTTCATCGGCATCGACGGCATCACCGCGGTGGCGAACGGCAGCCAGGTGCTGTACATGCTCACCGTGGTCATCGTGGGTCTTGCCATGGGCGCGACCGTCACCATCGGCCGTGCGGTCGGCGCGAACAGGCTCGACCGTGCGGCCAAGGCCATCGGCAACGTCATCACGCTGTTCGCAGGGATCGCGTTGGCGCTGACGGTCGTTCTGCTGTTGAACGTGCACAACATCATCTCGCTGATCGGCGTGCCAGTCGAAGCCGTCGAGGGAACCGCGCAGTATCTGACCATCTGCTATATCGGCATCCCGTTCATCGTCGCGTACAACATTATCAGCTCGGTGTTCCGTGGGATGGGCGATTCGAAAAGCCCCATGTATTTCATTGCGGTTGCATGCTTCTGCAACATCGTGTTCGACTACCTGTTTATGGGCTGGCTGCGTCTTGGTCCCTCGGGCGCGGCATTGGGCACCACACTGGCGCAGGCCATCAGTGTGACCGTGACATTGGTGGCGATTCGCCGCCGGCGTACGGGCATCAGACTGAAGTTCGGCGATCTTCGCCCCGATAGGGCCATGCTCCGCGGCATTCTCGGCATCGGAGTGCCGACGGCGGTTCAGGACGGCTGCATCCAGATCGCCTTCATCATCATCACGGTCATCGCCAACTACCGTGGCCTGAACGATGCGGCAGCTGTCGGCGTCGTCGAAAAGGTGATCAGCGCGTTGTTCCTGGTAACGTCGTCCATGCTGGCCACGGTATCCGCCGTCTCGGCGCAGAACATCGGTGCCGGCAGGATGGAGCGAGCGACGAAGACACTGCGATACGCCACCGCGATCACCGTCGTCTACGGCATCGTCATATCGATTGTGATGGAACTGACGGCGGGCTCCATCGTCGGCCTGTTCACCACCGATGCGACGGTAATCCTGCTGGGAACACAGTACATCCGCAGCTACATCGTCGACAGCATCTTCGCGGGCATCCACTTCTGCTTCAGCGGCTTCTTCGCCGCATGCGGGCGCTCCTATATCGGATTCATCCACAATATCGTGGCCATCACCCTGGTCCGTGTGCCCGGGGCGTATCTGGCATCCAAGCTGTTCCCGAACACCTTGTTCCCCATGGGCGTCGCCGCGCCCGCCGGATCGCTGCTTTCCGTGCTGATCTGTCTTGGCTTCTACGCGTGGCTCAAGCGTCACGGCGTAATTTCGGAGAAGGCGCGTGCATGACGGCGAGTGAGCGAAGTGGAGGGCGCGACGCTTTGCCGGGTGACGGCAGACTGTTCCGTATAGGCAAGGTTGCAGATATGTTCAATGTGTCGCTGGGCACGCTTCGGCATTATGAGCGTTGCGGCTTGCTGGAACCCGAATATATCGACCCGCGCACCGGGTACCGGTATTACGGTGCCAAGCAGTTCGAGGTGCTGAACACCATCCGGTACCTGCGTGTGCTGGATATGCCGTTGACGCAGATAGCCGAGTTCCTGCACAATCGCGACGTGCATGTCATCGAGGACAAGCTTGTTGCACAGAAAGCCCTGATCGAGCGCAAACAGCATGAGCTGGAAATGGTCCAGCGGAAGATCGACCATCGCTTGGAGCGGCTGCGGGACGCTGAGCAGTCCGAATTCGACGTGATATGTGTTGTGCGGCAACCCGCCTGCAGGATCGTCTGGATCAGGGATTCACCGAAGGTCGACTCGTATCTCGGCCTGGAATATTCGATCCGCAAGCTGGAGCAGCATCAGAAGGATTCGCTGGTCTTCCTCGGCAAGGTCGGCGTCGGCATTGACAAGGAATCATTGGAACAGGGCGGATATGCCGATTACGGGTTGGTGTTCCTATTGCTTGACGACGAGGACGAATATGAGGGCGACACCGTGGCATTGCCGGAGACCGATTGCGTGCGCATCCGGTTCCGGGGGAGTCATGGCGATGCCCCCGACCGGTATCGCGAGCTGATATGGTACACCGCAGAGCAGGGTCTCGACATCACCGGGTTCTCACGTGAGATCGCGTTGATCGATGAAGGGTTGACATCGGATCCCGCCCAGTTCGTGACCGAGATCTGCATCCCGGTGCGCTAGCCACTTTCCGGCGACGTGTGGCGCTACTTGGCTTTCTCCTTCAGGGTCGGCGCAAGGGTGCCGGCCAGCGCGCGCTCGCCCGGCCTGGCCAATGGGCCGACCAGTTCATGCGCCGTGTACGGCTCCTCAAGATAGGCGATGTCGGATTCGCTGAGTTTTACTCCAAGTGCTTCGATGACATCATCCACGCGCTCCGTCTTCGAGCAGCCGACGATCGGTGCCGTGACGTCCTTGGCCCAATGCCAGGCGAGGGCGATCCGCGCCATCGGCACGCCGAGCCGTTCCGCGAGCCCGTGCACGCGTTCGATGATCGGCATATCCTGCGCACGTGCCTGATCGTACTTGTTGCGCATGGTGCCGTCGGTGGTGCCGCGTTTGGAATCGGAATCCCAGGACGGATGGGTCAGATGGCCGGACGCCATGGGGAGTATGGGGTGAGCGCCATGTTGTACTGACGGCTGTTCGGTGGCGTCGGCATCGATGGTCCACTGATGGAATTACGGGGAGGTCTTGCCGAAACTCATACCGCCAAGGCAGACCTTGGAAACTTGGATGCCGGACCATCCCAGTGGGGCGTAGCTCATGTCAGTCATACTGAAGCTCTTCTGCCGTTGATGTTCGGAAGGTCAGCATATCCCGTTTCGATTGGCAGAACCAATACCTCGCATGAATGGTTTGATATGCAATCGACGCATGGAACGATATACCATACTCACATTGGACATTCTTTTTCGCCGGGCGTTGAATAGGGAACGGTACAGAGCATAAATGAAAGGACGGGTCGACAATGGAAAATCCGAGCGCATTCCCGATGGGAGAACCGAACGACGGCTTCGCGCAGTACTTCGTGGGACAGAGCTACCTTGCTCCGGTGCTCGAGACTCCGCAGATTGCCATCCATAACGTGACCTTCGAGCCGGGTTGCCGCAACAACTGGCACATCCATCACAACGCGGCGCAGGTACTCATCGCGGTCGGCGGTCGCGGCTACTACCAGATCGAGGGACAGGAGCCAAAGGAGCTCAAGGCCGGGCAGGCCGTCTGCATCCCCGCGGATACGAAGCACTGGCATGGCGCCGCCCCCGGCGAATCATGCTCGCATCTAGCCTTCATGGTCCCTGCGGGCGATCCGGCATCCATGAGCAACGAATGGCTCGAGCCGGTGGATGCCGAAGCCTACGGCAAACTTGCCTGAGGTCTGTTGTTCTTATATGGAGGGCCATCCTGCAAAAGTGGGATGGCCCTTTTTGTTGTTCAGGGCGATAACGGTTTGAAGCCTTGCGACGAGTGGCGTCATGCGAGGAAATCCGCAAGCAGATTGTACAAGTAGCTTGTGTAAGTGCTATGGTGGCCAGCTGGAGGCAATCGAAATGGATACGAAAGACGAATATTCGACATCGGATGTCGCCATGGAATTGGCGATTGCGGTCAGCAGGCTGCAAGCTCGGATGAAGCATGAGGCCGGCATCGCGGAACGGGGCATCACCGCTTCGCAGCTTGCCATGTTGAAGCGGCTGGATACCGAGGGAGAACTGTCGGTATCGACTTTGGCCGCGTACGAACACGTATCGCAACAGGCCATCACCCAGCGTCTTGAACTACTGAGGTCCACAGGGTATGTCACACAGCATGCCGATTCGAAAGATCGTCGTCGTCGACTGGTCGGCTTGACCGATGAAGGACATGCGTTCCTCGCCCACGTAACCGCTAGCCAAACAACTTGGCTGGCGCATGCCATCGAATATGCATTGGATGACGGCGAGCGCGGGGACCTCGCCGCTGCGACCACATTGATCGAACGCATCGCCGCCACGGAATCGCTGCCGACGGGAGGCGACACGCGATGAAGACGGCTGATAAGACAAGAGAAACTCCCGCGTTTCCCAAGACCTTCATCATGGCGATGATATTTGGGGTCGGTCTCAACCCTGTCAACAGCACGCTTATCTCGACGGCGCCCGCACCGATTTCACATGATTTGCGGATTGATGCCGGAAGGGCGACCCTGCTGATATCTGCGCTGTACCTGACATGTGCCATCGCGCAGCCGACGGCGGGCAAGCTTTCTGAGATCATTGGTCCTCGCTCGGTGTTCATGGCCGGTGCGGCATTGGTCATGATTGGAGGACTACTGGGTGGTTTCGCTCCGAATCTCGGCGTGCTGCTGACGTCGCGTGTGCTTATTGGTGCGGGCACATCCTGTGGCTATCCTGCTGCCATGCTGCTGGTTCGCAGACGGGCCGATCGCATGGGATTGGCGGAACCGCCTTCGTTGGTCCTTTCCATTCTCGCTATGGTGGGACTGGTGCTCATCGCTGTCGGTCCACCGTTGGGCGGCCTGTTGGTCACCTTTTTTGGATGGCGCTCCACCTTCTTCGTCAACGTGTTGGTCGGCATCATCACGATTGTGCTGGGATTGGCAAGCATCGAGCCCGATGCGAAGCATGAACATCGTATGACCGTATCCTTCTTCATCGCGCATCTCGATGTCATGGGTCTGTTGCTATTCTCCATCACAATCAGCGCGCTGCTGATTGTTCTTATGAGTTTGCCTACTTTCGACAAGGTGTCCGGTTGCGTCACTGTCATCGCTTTGTTGGCTTTTGTCGCGTGGGAGTTGCATGCGGCAACGCCTTTCGTCGATGTGCGTTCACTCGCGGCGGATAGTGCGATGACGTTGAATTTTCTGCGTGCGATGCTCACCATGCTTGGCGCTTATGTGGTCATGTACGCCTTGCCCCAGTGGCTGGAGGATGCCTGCCATATGAACGCCGGTGTTTCCGGCATGTTCATCATTCCGATGGGGGTGGTGGCGACAGTGGCTTCGTTATCCATCGCGAAGAAGCCGATAGTGCGCCTGCCGTTGATGGTGTGCTGTTCGGCGATGGTGGCGGTGGGCATGTTGTTGGCTTGCACGTCATCCGCTGGCATGGTCGTATTGCCGTTGACCGCCTCCGCTGTCGCGGGACTGGTGTTGGGACTCAGCATGTCGACCAGTCAGACCGTGCTATATCGCCGAGCGGCATCCGAGCATATTGGCACGTCGTCTGGTCTGCTGCGCACGTCCATCTATATCGGGTCTATCGGTGCGTCCTCATTGAGTGGCGTGTTCTTCGGTGAGACGGTCACTGATGGAGGGCTCCACGGCATTGGCATCACAGTTGCGGTTTTGGGGGTCGCCGCGCTATTGGCGACGGTTATGGATCGTACGTTGCGGTAGTCCGGGGAAGTTGTCCGCATCGTGAATGATGGTACGGACGGCCTCGCGTGCCGGATATACTGGACTGCGGTGATGGGACTCGCCTGAAGCCGTTACAGGCTTCGAACCGCAAACCCGCTGATGGTTCCTACGACATAGGGTGTGCTGTACCTTATGGCTTTCAGCGGTTGTGGCATCGCCATTCTTCCATGTCTATCATATTGGTTCGGCACCTCGCTGGAAAGAAGATACATGGCACGACAACATATCATTCGAGTCGATCTCATATGCGTGGTGTTCCTTGGGGGATGCATCGGAACCGCATTACGCTACGCTTGTTCGGTCATTCCCGACTGCGGCGCATTCCATATCGGCACATTCGCGGCGAATATGGCCGCCTGCTTCGTATACGCGGCGCTTTCGGCATGGCTGGGAGGAACCCGCAGAATCGTGGGACGCGCGAAGGAATATGTGAACCGTGGATGTGGCATGGGCATGTGTGGAGGATTGTCCACCATGTCCACTCTCGCCCTCGAGGAATTCACTATGCTGCATGACGGCAAAGCCATGGATTGTGCGGCGTATTGTTGCACGACCTTCATCGTGGGCTGTCTGCTGGCATACGTTGGCGCGCATGTCGGGCTGCGGTTTGCCGGTACTGAGCATAACGATGGTGATCGCCATGCCATGGGCAAGGAGGCGGACTGATGAATAATGCGGTCATCGCCGTATCGGTGTGCCTGTGTGGTGGTCTCGGCGCCGCCGCAAGGTATGTTTGTGATTCCGTTATCAAAGCTTCTTGGCATAAGGCATTTCCTTTGTCGACCTTTGTGATCAACAGTATTGCCGGATTCCTGGCAGGCGTGATTGCAGGTCTGTACTCACGCCGGTTTCTGTCGGATCCCGCGCATGTGATGTTGGCGACCGGCTTCCTTGGTGGATTCTCCACATTCTCCACCATGATGAACGAATCCGTGACGTTGTTGCGCGGTGGGCGGATCACCGTGTTCGTGGGATATGTGCTGACGTCGGTGGTGGTTCCTGTGATGGCCGCGGCATTGGGATATTGCCTTGTCGTCTGAGACTGGAGCGAGGACGTTGACTCGGGGCGTCGTTTCATTGTCTCTGGGTATGGATGGTTTATGGATTACCGCGACGCGGATTGGATAGTTTTCCATGAAAACGAGGAAAAACTATTGTCTTTTCCGTGTTTCCTCGATACATTGGTGGCTGGCCGCCCATGACAATCGAAAGGACTGACCATGACGCAGCAGGGCATGTCGACCAAGTCGAGGCATCTGACCATTCCCGATCTCATCACGATAGGTGTGTTCACTGCCTTGTATTTCGTGCTGGTCGCCGTGGCCACGCTGTTCAGTTCCGTGGCTTTGATGGGATTCGGCATGATTCTTCTGCCTGCGGTCGCCGCATTGATCTGTGGTTGCGTATATATGCTCCTGGTTGCCAAGGTCGGAAAATTCGGCGCGATTAGCGTGATGGGCATCGTCGTCGGATTGTTCTTGTTCGTATCCGGACATTTCATCCTTTCCCTTGCTGCGAGCATCGTGTTTCCGGTCATCGCTGATGCCATCGCTCGCGCCGGGGACTATCGGAGCAAGACAGGTATCCTGGCGAGTTATGTCGTGTTCTGCTATGGGCTGACCGGTCCGATTCTGCCGTTGTGGTTCATGAAGGATGCCTATGTGGCCAGTCTGCAGGCCCGTGGCAAGGACTCGTCCTATATCGATGGTGTGTTCGCACATGTCAATACCGGCACGTTTTTCATTGCCATGATAGCGGTACTGGTATGTGCGTTGCTCGGAGGCTGGTTTGGGCAGCGTATGCTGAAGAAGCATTTTGCGAAGACCGGCATCATCTGATGGCCCTGGACCCAAGAACCAAACTGTACCTAGTGGCATTGGCCAACCTGTTGCTGTTCTTCCATGTCGACGTGGTTGTGGAGTCGCTTACAGTATTGCTGCTTCTTCTGCCACTGCTCGGCGCGGGACGATGGGCGGCTGCGGTACGCTTCGGTTGCATCTATGTATTGCTACTAGTGGGGACTTGGGCATCGACGCTTGACGATGGCGGCAGCTGGTTGCATATGCTTGGTTTGCTTTGTGTCGGCATCCGGATGATGATGCCTTGTCTGATTGCCGGCATATACGCATTCACCACGACTACGGCCAGTCAATTCGTGTGTGCCCTGCGGCGCATGCGCATTCCGGAGACGATTGTGATTCCATGTGTGGTGTGCATCCGGTTCTTCCCGACAATCCATGACGATTACCATCAGATTCGTGACGCGATGGCATTACGTGGCATCGCCCAGGGGACATTCGCCCTGCTCCGTCATCCGGCTCAGTCTTTGGAATACATCCTGATGCCGTTGTTGATGAACGCTACGGGGGTCGCCCAGGATTTGTCCGTAGCCGCACTGACCAAAGGAATCGGCATTCGCGGGCCTCATACATGTCATACCGAAATCCGCATGCATGGCATTGATTGGGCATGGATGGTCATCTGCACGGTTCCTCTGGCATTGGGCATTGGAGGAGCATGGTGAGTATCGGAAGTGATATCAATCGGATAGTCGCATGGACGCAACGGTGCTCATTCGCATATCATGCTGATGAAGCTGCTGAGGTCGATGCGCTGAATGACATCAGCTGTGCCATACCGCAAGGCGAGATTGCCATCTTATGTGGACAAAGCGGCTGTGGCAAAACCACGTACACACGTTTGCTCAATGGTCTGATACCTGGTTTCTATTCCGGCGATTTGCAGGGCATCCATATGACGTGCGGAATCCGCGCCGGATTGGCTCCTGTGGAAAGCTATGTGGGACAGGTGGGCAGCGTATTCCAGAATCCGAAGACGCAGTATTTCAATGCCGATTCCACCGATGAGCTGGCATTCCCCTGCGAGAATACGGGCATGTCTCCCGCGCGGATTCGGCAACGCGTGCATGATGTCGCGGAGCAGTTTCACATCAGGCATCTATTAGGTCGTAGGATCATGACGCTTTCAGGTGGCCAGAAGCAACAGCTTGCTGTCGCGGCATCGACCATGCTGGCTCCTGGACTCATCGTTATGGATGAGCCGACAAGTAATTTAGATATGGTGGCGATTCGCAGGCTGCATGACATGGTCTCCCGATTGAGAGCTGATGGAATGACCATCGTCATTGCCGAACACCGTCTTGCATGGTGCGCGGATTTAGCGGACCGTTTCATAGTGTTCGATCACGGTACGATTCTCGGTGAATATGAGGCGTCCGATTTTCTGGCGATGTCCGAACAGCGCGTCGCGGCATTAGGATTGCGCGCCCTCGATGACAGACCATACAGGCTTGCCGTGCATCGTAAACTCCAACATGGAGGCATTGCGCCCGACGAGGACAAGCGACAGGTCGTCATTGGTGTGCGCGGCCTGAGTGTAGGCCATACAAAGCGGGGACTTCTAGGCCGCAAGACACCCGTATTCGCACGTGATATTCCCGATTTCGACATTCACGAGGGTGAGATTCTTGGCCTTATGGGGTCGAACGGGGTTGGCAAAAGCACTTTGGCACGTACGCTATGCGGTCTTGCCGCTCCGTTGAACGGCATGGTGCTATTGAATGGGACGAAAGCGAGCCGCGGCGCTTTGACTCGTGCCGGATTTCTCGTCATGCAGGACGTCAATTACCAGCTCTTCTCCGATAGTGTTCGGGAAGAGGCATTACTGGGACTTGATGGGATGGATGACGCTGTGCGTGACCGATGCGATGCTGTGCTACGAGACCTCGACCTATTGGATTCCGTGCAGCGCCACCCGATGAGTTTATCCGGCGGTCAAAAGCAGAGGCTGGCTATAGCCTGCGCTTTGATGAGCGATAAGCGATTCATTGTTTTGGACGAACCGACCAGCGGACTGGACCGGTTGCATATGACCCAAGTCGGCGGACTTCTGCGAAAGCTCGCGGACCGTGGCAAAGCGGTGTTGGTCGTAACACATGATTATGAGCTTGCAGCGCTATGGTGCGACCGCATCATAGCGCTGGAAGACGAACTGCATAACGAACAGGGAGAAGAAGAGGATCGTCTGGCATGGACTTCAATGTGAACGATTGGCTGGGAGACTGGATTAGCTTCGAACATTTGATCAACAATCATGACCCGAACCTTGACCGGGCTTGGAAGGATTCGACGAAAGCCATGCGATCCAAGCCGCTGTTCGCGATCATGATGCTCGGCGATGCGCGACGCTTCTGGGCAAAAGCCTGCAAAACCTTGGGCAAGGAGTGGCGATTCCGCATTGGTGGATGGCATATCGAGCAGCCGTCCGCAGTTGGCGACGATGATGCTGTCGCAGGCTTTAACCTGACTTGGCTGGACGAAAAACGCACCCCCATCACAACACATGAATATCGGCTCGATCATGTGCACGACAAGGGGCTGGAAGGCAAACCCTGCTATGTGTTCCACGCTAGCGATGCCGGTGCCTCCGATCCCTTCGCCGTACTCATCGCGATGGAGCCCATGCCTGAACGCTCCGCGCTCAGACACGGGGGACTGCTCAGTCATCTGCATTTTCAATATGCCTCTGATGAAGGCGAACTCATCAAAGGTACTGGCAAACAAGCCACGCTCCGCCATCGCATGTGGTATCCCACCATGTGCGCCGCTGAAGGGACGTTACTTGATCAATGCAACATCGTACGTGCGCTGCATCATCTTCAAGCATGGCGGGAACTGCCTGTCCCATCATCAGACTGACTGCAGATGCCCGAAGATGGGACAATATCAGCATTGCGACGATTGTAGGTATCGTCCAGTGACGCTTTCCGGACATGCGGCGATCCGAGAAGGCGCTCCCTCGCATACTACGCGTCCGCCTGCTTCACCGCCGCCCGGTCCCATATCCACCACATAGTCCGCATTGGCAATCACGTCCAAATCATGTTCGATGACGACCACCGTCGCGCCATTCGCTACAAGTTCATCAAACACGTGCAGCAGCACGCGAACATCAAGCGGATGCAAGCCGATTGTCGGCTCATCGAACACGAATACCGCATCATGCTGTTTCCGCCCCATCTCGCTGGCCAATTTCAAACGCTGGGCCTCACCGCCCGACAGCGCGGGAGTTGGCTCGCCCAACGCAAGATAGCCCAAACCCAATTCATGCAACGTGGCAAGCTTCGTTTGGATCGGTTTGACATCTCGTAAGACAGGCATGGCATCGTCGACGGTCATTGTCATTAACTGCGGCATCGAATACGCCACTCCGTCGGTGCAGGGGAGCTTCAGCTCGGCGATTGCATCGGAATACCGCGAGCCATGGCATGCCGGGCATTCGATATCGACGTCAGGCAGGAACTGCACGTCGAGCGAAATCGATCCCGTGCCATCGCACGTCGCGCAACGCAGCTTGCCAGTGTTATAGGAGAATGCCCCCGCTTTCAGACCGATGGTCCGCGCAGCATCTGTTTTTGCGAACGCGCGTCGAAGATCGTCATGGACGCCGCAATATGTAGCGACGGTGGAACGTATGTTCGCGCCGATAGGCGTGGCATCGATAAGATGCGCCTTGGACACACCGTCCGCCTCGAGGAGCCGCACCTGCGTCGGCTGCGGCGACCTGTCGATCCGCGACTGCAAAGCGGGCATCAACATCTCCAGTACCATCGTCGTCTTGCCGGAACCGGATACCCCTGTTACGGCGGTCAGCCGTCCACGGGGAATATCTACCGATAACGGGCCGACGGTATGCAGACGGTCGGTTTCCATATGAATTCGTCCTGCGGAGAAGATTTCATGGGCGTCAATGTTGTCACGCACACGGTCATGAACGTTGCCACCCTGGGCAAGGAACGGCGCGATGCGCGATTCGCGGGTATCAATCACCTGCGGCACCGTTCCCTGCGCAATCACCTGACCGCCCTTTGCGCCGGCACCTGGCCCCATCTCGATGAGATAATCGGTTTCGGCCAGCACCCGAGTGTCATGATCGACCACTACCACGGAATTGCCATCAGCCACCAGGTCACGCATGACACCGAGCAGTCCGTCGACATTCGCGGGATGCAACCCAATCGACGGCTCATCCAGCACATATAACACGCCTGTGGTGCGATTGCGCACGGCGCGGGCAAGCTGCACGCGTTGGCGCTCGCCGGTGGACAGCGTGGCTCCGGCGCGGTCCAAGGACAGATACCCGAGACCGAGTTCCAATAAACGCCGTGACGTATTGAGGAATGATTCACAGATGGCGCTCGCCATGGTGCGCATATGTGGTTCCAGCGATTCCGGCACGGACCCTACCCAGGAAACGAGTGCGTCCAGAGACATCGCGGTTGCCTGAGCCAGATTGATGTCTCTGATACGTGGCTGGCGGGCGCGTTCGGAAAGTCTGGTCCCTCCGCAATCGCTGCAGGGACGCTCTTTGAGGAACCTCGCAACACGTTTAAGCCCTTTTTCGTCCTTGGCTTTGGTGAGGGCGTTCTCCACGGTGTATACGGCGTTGTAGTACGTGAAGTCGAGTTCGGCGAAATCGTCGCCTTTTTTCGGCTTGTATAGGATGTGCTTCTTGATGGCTGGGCCGGCGAACACGATATCTCGTTCTTGTTCGGTGAGTTGGTTGAACGGTACGTTGGTACGTACTCCCATGGCCCCGCATACTTGCTTCATCAAATCCCACATCAACGATCCCCACGGCAGCACGGCTCCCTCGTCAATGCTTTTCGACTCATCCGGTACCAAGGCGGAACGGTCGACTTCCCTCATGATTCCGGTGCCTGAGCATGTCGGACACGCGCCCGCGGCGTTGAATGCGAGATCCTCCGCTGATGGCGGATGCATGAGTCCGCCGCAGAACGTGCAATGCATCGGAAGCTCGGCGGCAACGTTCATCGTGGGTTGGTTGCGTGCTCCGCAGTGTTCGCACACGTGCGATCCGATCCGGGAGAACAGGAGGCGCAGACTGTTGAGCAGTTCGCTCATTGTGCCGAACGTGGAACGGACTCCAGGCACTGATGGACGCTGATGCAGTGCCAATGCCGCCGGAATATGACGCACCTCGTCGACGGTTGCGCGGCTTGCCTGGGTCATACGTCTTCTTGTATAGGTCGATAGCGCTTCCAGATAGCGTCGTGATCCCTCCGCGTACAGCACGCCAAGCGCGAGGGAGCTTTTTCCTGAGCCTGAGATTCCGGCTATGCCGACCATGCTGTTGAGCGGGATGTCGATGTCGACGTCTTTCAGATTATGTACGTGGGCTCCGCGCACTTCGATACATGAGGGGAGTGGCCGAGACACTTGTGTTTCGTATGCAAAGACAGAAGGAGACGGTTTCATACCGGCAATTCTACGCTTGCCATATGGTTATCACATATACGGATGAAAAGAAATTCACCAAGGAACAGACCCAGCGACTGTTTCTTTCAGTCGGCTGGGTGTCCGGTCAATATCCTGAACGATTGCATAAGGCGTTGATGGGGTCATCCACCGTATTCAGCGCATGGGATGGCGAACGTCTGGTGGGTCTGGTGCGAGTGCTTGATGACACGGAGATGGTGGCATACATGCACTATGTGCTGGTCGATCCTGAATACCAAGGGCGCGGCATTGCCGGACATCTTGTCGGCATGGTCAAGCAGCGGTACCACGATTACCTGTATATCGAGGTTATGCCTGAGGAAAGCAAGAATGCCACGTTCTATGAGAAACATGGATTCCATATTGTGGAGGATGGCGTCGCCATGCAGATATGCAATCCGGGAGAACGGCACTGACGGAACGGGCATGTCTTGAGAACTTCGGGCGGTGAGGGGCGCCATCTTTCGCCGGAGGCGTTTCCATTACCGCTTATATTTTTTGGGGTTCGGCTGTCAGATCTTGAATGAACGGCGGATGAATCCGTATACGGTGTCCCAGTAGCGTTTCGGATCCACGGCGGAGCTTTCCATATGATCGGCGTCCGGAACCAGCAGACGTTCGCGGTCGATGCTGGAGCAGGCGTTGTAGTTCATGTCGAGGAAACGTGGGCTGACCATGCGGTCCTTTCCTCCATGGATGAACAGCATCGGAATGACCGTATGCCGCAATGACGGTATGCAGGACGCTTCGGTGAAATCATAGCCGGCACGGCGCTTGCAGATCAGACCCGCCGCGTCCACACATGCCGAGGCGAGAAGCTTTGGCATGTGGAACATGCCTCGCGCGCTGTCTATGAATTCCATGCGGGCGGAAGTGTATCCGCTTTCGGCGATTGCCGCGATGACATTGCGTGGCAGTTCCGGCGTGCCGGTCGTCATCATCACCGTCGTGGCTCCCATGGATCCTCCGAATAGGAGAATGCGTGCTTGATCGTCGCTATCCACAATCAGCCGTATCCAATCAAGCAGATCATTGCGCTCCAACCATCCCATGCCTACATATCGTCCTTCGCTCAGATCCTGGGCCCGTTGGGATGGTGCGAGGACGGTGAAGCCCATGCGGGCATAGCGGTGTGCCCATTTGGCTTGTTCTTCAGGGGCTCCGGTATAGCCATGCACGCAGATGGCATATATATGCGGCGTCGGGTCGATGCAATCCGGATCGAAGAGCCAGCCATGCAGCTTAAGCCCATCGCGGCTGGTGATGGATACCGGCTGTTTCGTTTCGGAAAACCATTGCCCGGCCTCTTTGGCCTCGCCTTGGTTAATCTTTCCCTCGCGATCCGGAGCGATCAGCGCCTGATGGAAAATGGAATGCTTCCACTGCGTGTCGATGGCAAAGCGGAACAGCATATGTGCTGACGCCGCGAGCAATCCCGTCGCTGCGACGGTCGTGACGCCAGTCGCGAGCTGAATGTTGCGGATGAGCGCGGAATGGTCATGCGTCGTTGCCATTTTCTGATTCCTTACCACTGGTTGGTGCTTGTCTGACTACGATTGTACGTGGGTTTGCGCATAGTCCGCGTTTTATGCACCTTGCTCCTCTGATTGCAGGGAAATGTCAGCGCACCATGTATACTAGATAACTGTTGTCTTGGCGAGGGAGGTTCCGCCTCCGTTATCGACTTGGCGTATGATAGAAACTCCTTGGGTTTTCTATGCGGCTCGTCGGTGCGCCGAAACATAAGAACGATGTATCAAGGAGATATTGATTATGGCTACCACCATCACTCTTGAAGGTGCTGCTCGTACCGAGTTCGGCAAGGGCGCTGCCCGCCGCATGCGCGTCGCGAACCTCATCCCGGCCACCGTTTACGCGGGTGGCGAGGATCCGACCTTCGTGCAGCTGCCGATGAAGGAGACCACTCTGGCTCTGCGTCACACCAACGCCCTGTTCACCATCAAGTATGGTGACGAGACCAAGATGGCCGTTGTCAAGGACGTCCAGCGCAACCCGGTGAAGCGCATCGTCGAGCATGTCGATTTCTACGAGGTCAAGGCCGGCGAGAAGATCGACGTCGAGGTGCCGGTGTTCGTTGAGGGTACTCCGAAGGGCGCTGCCGTCGCGTTCGTCGACATCCAGGAGCTCAAGGTCCGCGCCGATGTGGCCAACCTGCCGGAGAAGATCGTGGTCAACGTTGATGGCCTGACCGATGGTTCCAAGGTCTTCGCCAAGGACGTCGTGCTGCCGGAAGGCGTCGTACTCGACGTCGAGGATCCGGAAGAATCCGTCGTCACCGTCGAGGTGCCGGAAGATGCCGCACCGGTTGAGGCCGCTCCGGCCGAGGCCGCCGCTGCTCCGGCCGCTGACGCTGAGTGAGCCGTATCGTTGTCTATACTGGCTGCTCCACAAGCATGAGGTAGCCGGTGAGGAAGGGGTCCGTATGGGCCCCTTCCTGCTTTATGAGGATCGTTATCTCATATCGCGAACGCCGGTTATCGAAAGCGTTTATGGTGTGAGAGAGTACATACCAGAACCCGGCGCCACAAGCGCCGGAGACCAATAACCGCTGGCCGCCTTTGGGTGGCTGATGCAACTAGAAGAAGTAAAGAATGACTGAACAGAATCATCACGATCCAGCGGAGCTTGACAAGCTCGCCGAGAAGTTCACCGTGCTCCCGAACGACAATCCGGCATCCGACGCCAAGCGCGCCGAACTCATCGACAAGCCGGCCTTCGGTCAGGTCTTCTCCGACAATATGGCCCACATGACCTGGACCAAGGGTGAAGGCTGGTCCGACCGTCGCATCGAGCCGTACGCGCCGCTGAAGATGGATCCGGGCGCATCTGTTCTGCATTACGCCCAGGAATGCTTCGAGGGTCTGAAAGCCTACCGTCACGCCGACGGCTCCACTTGGCTGTTCCGCCCGGACGCGAACGCCGAGCGTTTCCAGAACTCCGCCAAGCGCC
>ERZ857965.116-NODE-116-length-120657-cov-4.565662_pt1 | contig 120657 bp, 129 predicted proteins | sample MGYA00519758_ERZ857965 | MGnify/ENA primary metagenome ERZ857965 (study PRJEB31778, sample SAMEA3449381) | human gut metagenome | biome: human gut; feature: human-associated habitat; material: faeces | place: United Kingdom | collected 2010/2012 ...
CGTTATCTTGCCGCGGTATGCGCCGCTCCCATGGTTCTCGGAAAAAGAAACGTTCTTGTCGGCAAAAAAGCAATCTGCTTCCCCGGTTTTGAAAAATATCTTACAGGTGCGCAGATAATGACGGGCGAAAGAGTTGTCCGTGACGGCAACATAGTGACTGCCGTCGGTGCGGGCGCCGCCGTTGAATTCGGATTGAAGCTTGTTGAGATAATGAAAGACAAACAGACCGCGGACGAACTCCGCGAGTCTGTCAGATGAGGTAATTATGTCGAACATAAGGGATCTGAAAAGCTTTTTCAGAAAAAAGTACAAGACGGCTCGCGCCGAAATGTCCGAAGAAGAAAAAGTCTTGAAAGACGAAAAAGTCTGCCGCAATCTCCTTTCGACCAACGCATTTGAACGCGCCGAACAGGTTCTTCTCTATTCCGCGACGCCTATCGAGATAGAGACCGTCGGGATTTTTCAAAACGCATTGAACAGCGGAAAAAAGATTCTTTATCCGAGGTGTCTGGATAAAGGACGTATGACGTATCACTACATCGACGACCTTTCACAGCTTCGTCCGTCCGCGTTCAATATCCTTGAACCCATATCCACCGCCCCCGAATATAAATCGGGCAATTCGGATATTTGCATAGTGCCCGCGCTTGCTTACGATGTCGAGGGTTATCGCATGGGCTACGGCGGCGGGTTTTATGACCGATTTCTGACGTCGTTCAGAGGTACCCGCATAGGAATATGCTATGCCGACAATATCGAAAAGAAACTTCCTCGCGGAAGATTTGATGTCCGTGTAGATATTCTTATAACGGACGAGGGCTTGTTCCGGCTCAGGTAAAAGGGATTTTTATGAGACAAACTGTATTTACGGGCGTACTTTCGCTTATCATGTGCGCCGTTCTGACCGTTCTCGGTCTGTTTGATTTTCCTTATAAAGAAATCGTAATCAGCGTAGTCGGCGTTGCTCTGTTTGCTGGCGCGTCGTATCTGCTGAAAAAACTTTCTCCCGACTCTTCTTACAAAAAGTTTTTCGGAATGAAAATGGTGCGTTTCCGCGATGTCGGCGCAATATTGGGCTGCCTTTTTGTACTCGCTTTCGGCGCGTTTATGCTCAACTCTCTTGCCGATGCGTTTTACGGATTTGTCGGGATAAACATAACAAAAAACACGGTCGCTTTGACAAACGGCAATTATGCGGTTCTGATGATAACCGCCGTTTTGCTTCCTGCCGTTTACGAGGAGTTGTTCTTCCGCGGTGCTTTGCAGTCGTTTATGACTGAAAAAAGTGAGATATTTCACGTTGTATGGGGCGCGTTTCTTTTTACGTTCATGCACGGACTCGACCCTTATTTCCTGACAACGTTTTTTGCGGGGCTTGTCTTCGGTCTGGTTGTCAAACTGACGGGAAGCGTATATGCCGCCATAGCGTTGCATTTTATCAACAACATTCTCAGTTATGCGCTTTCGTATTATTCAGACATTCTTTCGGAAATTGAATTGACGGGTCTGATGATTTATTTCGCGGGACTTGTTTTCCTTATCGCCGTATATTTCATTTTAAGCGTGACGATAAGAAAAAGCCGCAAAAATCTTAAAAGGGCGGGCAGAAAGTCCGTCGATGGAGGTTCTTCATGGCAAGAGACGATTACAGAAACGAACGGGAAAGAAGAAACTCCCGCCGCAGAAAAAAGAAAAAGAGCAAGGGTAAAATAATTGCTTTGGTCGCGGTTTTGCTTGCGGTTGCACTTGTTATTGCGGGCGTGATTTTTATTGTTGACATGAACCGCGACAGAACGGGAAACGAAAAAGAGGACAAGACCGTAACGGTAACGCTTTCCGACTTGGAAACTTTTGATACAATAGCGGATAAACTTGTCGACGCGGGTGTGGTTCGGTATAAATTCTTTTATGATCTGGTCTGCGCTCGGTACGATTTTTCAAAGGGTTTCAGAAGCGGAGATATTGAGCTGCGAACTTCGATGAGTTACGCCGAAATATATGAAGCGATAATCAATCACGAAGTAAAGACCCGTGAAACGGTTACCATTCGCTTCTCGGAGGGCAGCGAAGTCAGCGATATTGTCGCAAAATTCATCGAAAACGGCATAGGCACGGAAGAGGGCTTTGCCAAGGCGATAGCGGAAAGCGACTTCGGGTATGATTATATTCCCGAAAAGAACAAGGAAAACCGACTTGAAGGCTTCCTGTATCCCGATACTTATGAGTTTTATACCGATACGACGGAGAAAGAAGCACTTCAAAAACTTATAGACCACTTTGACTCAAAGGTTATGACCGATGAGGTCAAAACGCTTCTGTCGCAGAGCAAATACAGCTTCTATGAGATACTGACCCTTGCTTCTATAATCGAAAAAGAGGGCGGCGGGTATGATTATATAGACAAGATTTCCTCTGTCTTCCATAACAGGCTTGACGCGGGAATAAAACTTCAAAGCGACGCTTGTTACAGTTACAAAATCCCGAAAGCGGAGCGCACTTATTCGCTGACGTATGAACAGATAAACACGGATGATCCGTATAACACCTATTATTATTCGGGCTTGACACCGACCCCGATATGCAACCCGACCGCCGCTTGCTTTATGGCGGCGCTGAAACCGGCGGAGACGGATTATTATTACTTCTGCTATGTCGGAGACGGCGTGACAAAGTTTGCGAGAACGCTTGAAGAACACGAGCGGAACGCAGCGGAATTTAACGAATGGCGCAGAAATCATTCAAATGGGTAAAGACGGACTTGTTTTCGGACATATAACCGAATATATGCGGCTGCTTCGAAGAGAGCGGACGGACGCTCTCGGAGACCTTGAACGCCGCGCAAGGGAAGAAAAATATCCGATAGCGGAACCCGAAACGGCGGATATGCTTGAAATTATGTGCCGCGTCAGAAAACCGAAGCGGATTCTTGAAATAGGCACTTGCATAGGCTTTTCGGCGCTTCTTATGCACGACGCTTGCCCCGACGCGGATATTGTGACTGTCGAACGCAACCCCGTTATGATAGAACCCGCAAAGAAAAATCTTCGGGAGTTCGGCGCGGAGGACAAGATAAAAATGCTTATCGGAGACGCCGTGGAACTGCTTCCGACGCTCGACGGAACGTTTGATTTGATTTTTATAGACGCCGCAAAAGGACAGTATCCAGTGTTTTTGCGTGAAGCGGAGCGCTTGCTTGCCGATGAGGGCGTTATAGTTGCCGACAATGTACTTTTTAACGGAATGGTCGCGACGGGCATACCCGACATCAGACGCAACAAGACCATTGTTAAGCGTCTTGCGGAGTTTTTGCGTGAATTGGAAGCGGATATTTCGCTGAAAACGGTTATACTTCCGATAAGCGACGGGGTGACCGTAAGTGTCAGAACGGGGACGAAAGAACGATGAAAAAGATATGTCCCGAATGCGGAAAAATCAATGATTACGAAGCAAAAACATGCGCTTCCTGCGGTTGTGAACTCGATGTTTCCGTAAAATTCAAGATGTGCCCGAACTGCGGCAAAAAATTTGATGAGTTGAACCGTAAAAAATGCGATGAATGCGGGTTTGAACTTATTGTCCGCGGCAGACCCGCCGCACAGGTGTTTGACGAGAAAGAGAAAAGGGAGATTCCCGCCGCGCTTCGCATTGTCTGCATTCTGCTGCCCGTGGTCGGACTTCTGATAGCCGCAGTATATGCCATTGTGCGCAGAGAAAACGGAAATCTTCAACCCGAAACAGCCAAAACGTTTTTGTTGACAACTGTTACAGTTCAACTTGTTCTGATAGGCGCCTCCGCATTGTTGGCGATGCTCTTGTCGGGTTCTTCTTTTTCTTTGATGAAAGATATTTTTGGTAAATAACCGTTTTTTTGAGGTATGATATGAACTTTGCAAAGCCTGAATTGCTTGCGCCCGCAGGGGATTATACAAGATTTCGTTACGCCGTTGAATACGGCGCAGATGCGGTCTATGTCGGCGGCGAAGAGTTTTCTTTGCGTACCGCCGTCGCAAATTTTCCGCGCGCGGATCTTGCTCGCGCCGTCGATTACGCGCACAGGCGCAACGTTCGTGTTTACGTTGCCTGCAATACCGTTCCGCGCAACGACGAGATAGAACGCTTTTCGGATTATCTTCAATTTTTGAAAAAAATCGAGGTCGATGCGCTGATAGTTTCCGATCTTGGGCTTTTTATGATGATCCGCGACGAATGCCCCGAAATGGAACTTCACGTCTCGACGCAGGCGAATATAAGCAATTATGCAGACTGTCTTGCGTGGTACAGGCTCGGCGCAAAGCGTGTGGTGCTTGCCCGTGAGTTGACGTTTGACGAAATAACGCAAATTCGGCTTCGGACGCCCGGTTCGCTTGAAATAGAGGCGTTTGTCCATGGCGCGATGTGCGTTTCCCATTCGGGCAGATGCTTGCTTTCCAACTTCATGACGGGCAGGGACGCCAATCGCGGTAACTGCGCGCAGGCGTGCCGCTGGAAATACAATCTTGTGGAGGAAAAACGTCCGGGACAGTATATGCCTGTTGAAGAGACCGACACGGGCACGTTTATCTTCAATTCAAAAGACCTCTGCATGATAGACCATGTTCCCGACCTTATATCCGCGGGAATAACGAGTTTCAAAATTGAGGGCAGAGTAAAGACCGAATACTATGTGGCGTGCGTTGTTGCCGCGTACAGACGTGCGATAGATGCCTGCTTCTCAGACCTCGGAGAATATGAGCGTATACTTCCCGAACTTCGTGAAGAGGTCTGCAAGGTCAGCCACAGACCGTATTTTACGGGCTTTTATTACGGAGACCAAAAATCCGAGTCGATGAATTTCAACGAGTCGGGTTACATAAGGGATTATGAGGTTTCGGGTATAGTTACGGGTTACGATTATGTGCGCGGATGTGTGGTTCTGAGCCAGCGCAACAAATTCGTTATCGGCGACGAGTGCGAGTTTTTGATTCCCGGAAAGAGTTCGCAAAAAATCGTTGTCGAAAAAATGTTTGACGGCGAGGGAGAACCCATTCTTGCCGCACCGCACCCGGAAATGACGGTGCTTATTCCTTATCCCAATCCCGTTCCGTCGATGAGTTTTATGCGACGCAAGCGTATTTAGCGGAGGTTTAAATTGAGTTTTATCGAGTTTCACGACGTAAAGAAAATATATAAAATGGGCGAAGTCACCATCGAGGCTGTCAGCGGCGTTGACTTTGCGATAGAAAAGGGCGAATTCTGCGTCATTGTAGGTCCGAGCGGCGCGGGAAAAACTACGGTTCTGAACATTCTCGGCGGTATGGATTCATGCACGTCGGGCAAGGTGGTTGTAGACGGTACGGAAGTGTCCGCTTTTTCAAAAAAACAACTGACTTACTATCGCCGCTACGATGTCGGGTTCGTGTTCCAATTTTATAATCTGGTCAATAACCTGACGGCGGAAGAAAATGTTGAACTTGCGTCTCAGATATGCAAAGATCCTCTTTCTCCCGAAGAAGTGTTGAAAAACGTCGGTCTTGAAAACAGGATGCACAATTTTCCGTCTCAACTTTCGGGCGGCGAACAACAGCGTGTTTCCATTGCCCGCGCGCTTGCCAAAAATCCGAAAATGCTCCTTTGCGACGAACCGACGGGAGCGTTGGACTATAACACGGGAAAAGCGGTGCTGAAACTTTTGCAGGACACTTGCAGAAAAACGGGAATGACGGTTATCGTTATAACTCACAATCAGGCGTTGACGGCAATGGCGGACCGAGTTATAAAGATAAAAAACGGAAAAGTCGAGAGTATGCACGCAAACCCCGCGCCCGCGGACGTTATGAGTCTTGAATGGTAGTTTCTGCCCAAAATAATTTCGATTGAAAAAACAGGAAAAATGAGTTCGGTACTTTTTAAGGATTTCTTTAAAGAAATAAAAAACACCTTCAACAGGTTTATTTCAATATTTGCGATAGTCGCCTTGGGCGTCGGGCTTTTTGCCGGGCTCAAGGTTTCAAGCCGTGTCATGAAAAAATCTGCGGACGCATATTATGACGGTCTGAATTTTTATGATCTGCGTCTTGTTTCGACCGTCGGTTTTACGGAAGACGACGTCGTCGAACTCCGAAAATACGGCGAGTTGTCGGAAGTTGAGGCAACGCATACAACGGATGCGCTTTTTGATTCCGATGTGGGTCAGTTGTCCCTCCGCGTTTTTGAAAAAGATGCCGGAAGAATAGACTCGTTTCTTCTTACAGAGGGTACATTCCCCGAAAAAAGCGACGAGTGTGCGGTCGATTCAAGACTTTCTTCCAAAATTAAAATAGGCGATAAAATTGCTGTTTCTTCCGAAAATTCCGAGACTGTTACGGATGCGCTGACACCAAAAACGTTTACTGTTACCGGATATATCAGAAGCCCGATATATCTTTCTTTTGAACGGGGAAACACGAATATCGGAAACGGTTCTTTGGACGGATTTGTTTGCGTTCCTTCATCTGCTTTTGACAGTGAATATTATTTTGAGATAGTCGCAATTGTAAAGGGCGCGAAAGAACTCGTTTGTTACGGTGACGAATACAAGTCGCTTGTCGCTGCCGCACAGGACCGCGTGGAAGAGTTCGCTTCCGAGCGCGAGGACGTTCGCTATGAAAGCATTTACGAGGAATATTCGAAAAAAATAAACGATTCGCAACAAGAACTTGACGACAAGAAAGCCGAAGCGGAGGAAAAACTTGCGGCAGCTCTTGCAGAAATAGAGCAGGGCGAAACCAAACTCGCTTCTGCAAAAAAATCTTATTCGGACGGTTTGAAAAAGTACAATTCCGCGCTGGCGCAATATGAAAAATCTTATAATGATTTTGTGACGGCGAAGCCCGCGACTGTGAAAAAGCTCGAAGCGCTGAATGACGTATATAAAGCAAAAAAATCGGAATATGACGCTTCCGTATCTTCTTATCAGGCTTCGCTTGCCTCTCTTGAGGAACTTTTGAAATACGTTGAAGCTCTTGAAGACGCGGGTTCATCCGACGCTCCCGCATACCGTGCGGAGTATGAAAACAAAAAAGCGGAACTCGACGTGTTCGGACAGCAACTTTCCGAGGCGGGGAAAAAACTTGCCGAAATGAAAGCGGGAATAGACGGCGGATATGCCGAACTTGACGCCGCGGAAAAAAGACTTGCTTCCGCAAAAGCAAGTCTTGATAATTCGGCGGCAGAACTTGCAGCCGCAAAAAAAAGTATTAAAAAAGGCAATGCGGACATGGCTTCCGCCCGCGCAGAGTATGAAAAGTCGAAAGCAGATGCAGACAATGAAATTAACGATGCGCAGAAAAAAATCGACGAGGGCAGGGCAGATCTCGAAAAACTTGAACGCCCTACATATTATGTATATTCGAGAACCGATAATACGGGATATTCGGGTTTCAGCGACAATTCTGATAAAATAGATGCGATTTCGGGCGTTTTCCCCGTATTTTTTGTTATCGTTGCGGGGCTTGTGTGCTTAACAACAATGACCCGAATGGTTGAGGAACGCAGAGTTCAGATAGGCGTTCTGAAAGCGCTCGGTTACGGCAAGGTCGCGATTGCGGGGAAGTATCTTGTGTATGCGGGACTTTCGAGTCTCAGCGGTTCGATCGTCGGAGTTTTTCTCGGATATTGGATATTCCCGACCGTTATAATAAAAACTTACACGATGATGTACGACGAATTTTCCATCGTTCTTGAATTCAACGTCAAATATGCGGTTCTGGCTTCTTCCGTTGCCGTTTTGTGTATGTGTGTAACTACGTTTTGGGCGTGCTTTGCGGCACTTTCAAGTGTTCCCGCGCAACTTATGCGTCCGAAACCGCCCACAAGCGGCAAAAAAGTATTCCTTGAACGGATAACACCGATATGGAAGAGATTGTCTTTCTCCCACAAGGTTTCCGCAAGGAATCTGATAAGATACAAAAAAAGATTTTTTATGACGCTGATAGGCATTTCGGGCTGTACGGCGCTGTTGCTTACGGGCTTCGGTCTTCGCGACTCGATAGGAGATATTCTGCCCAAACAGTTCGATGAGATTCAGAAATATGACGTTGTCATAAAAACCTCAAACCCTTCATCTTCCGATGAAGATACTGCTCTGAACAAGACGCTTGCCGATGACCTCGGCGAAGATATTTATGTTTATCAGCAGAGCGCAGACTTGAAAACCGACGATGCGTCTTTCGGAATATATTTGGTCGTTCCCGAGAATCCCGAAAAACTGAATGATTTTATCGTGTTCCGAGACCGTATCACACATAAACAGATTGATTTCCCGTCTGCGGACGGCGTTGTTATCACCGAAAAACTGTCTTATAAATTCGGTATCTCTGTCGGAGATAAGATATCCGTTTGCCCCGACGGAATGAATACATATGAGTTCACGGTCGGCGGTATAACGGAAAATTATCTGTACAGTTATGTTTACGCAACGCCCGAACAGTATGAGGCCGCGGTGGGAAGCAGACCCGAATATGAGACCGTTTGGGGAATATTCCGTGACGGAACTGATATAGAGGCGACCTGTTCCGAGATAATCGGAACGGATAATGTTCTTGGACTTTCGAAATTCTTCGATATGAGAGATCACTTCAACAAAGTGCTTAAAGGTCTGATATCCGTCGTTATTCTTATCATCGTTTGCGCAAGCCTGTTGGCGTTTATTGTTCTTTACAATCTTACCAATATAAACATTACCGAACGCACTCGGGAGATAGCGACCATAAAAGTTCTCGGGTTCACGGATAAAGAGGTCGCGGGTTACGTCTACCGCGAAAACGTCGTTTTGACATTGCTCGGCAGCGGACTCGGACTTGTTCTCGGGATATTTTTGCATCGGTTCATAATCGTGACCGCCGAGGTCGATGCCGTTATGTTCGGCAGGCAGATACATCCGATAAGTTATCTGTTCGCTTTTGCAATGACTATCGTTTTCTCCGTCATTGTCGCGTTGGTCATGCACTTCCGTCTCAAAAACATAGATATGGTCGAGTCTTTGAAATCGGTTGAATAACACGGAAAAGTCAGTAGTCAAGAGTGGTTGTAGACATTATCCTGTCTTTCAGACAGTTGATTATCCGTATCTCCATTCCCCGTTCTATTGCCGCGTTTATCGTTCGCAGAGTTCCTCCCGCAGAACCGTTGCTGACGGCGATAAGGCGCGTTGCGTGGCCGGTCATATAAATGTTTCGTGCCATATATGCTCCCGCGTTGCCCGAGGAACTTATATAGAAAACGCCGTCGCAGTTTGCAAGTATCTGTTGGTATCGTTGCTGCTGCGCCATGGTCCATTGCAACTCCTGTCCGTCAAACGGCACGGCGGCAAACAATTTCAGCGTTTCGTTACGTAATCCGTAAATATAGCGGAAACGCAGCACTTCCTGCGCCGCCCATGTGTCGGCTCCGAGTGCCATGCCTGTTATAAAGTTTCTGTAACCGAGTTCGCAGGCTATCGCTATCTCGCGTTTAAGCCCGAGCTTTATATCCTCGCAAAGGTGATCCCTTTCGCTCTTGATTCCGAGCTTTGTCGGACGATGCCCTGTGAACGTGCACCATTTCCCCTCTGTTCCGAGACGCAGTATTTTTGATTTGTCGAAGACCTTTTTTTCGGGTTCTTCATATCCCTTTCCGAACAGCATCGGGATCCTCCTTTCACTTTATTGCGAATGTATTATATCACACAGCGCGATAAATGTCAATAGAAAATTCTCAAAACGTGAAAAAATATATTCTGAAAAATTTTTCCGAAGGGTTATTTCGGCTATGTCAATTTTCAAAACGGCGCTTGCTCCGCTTGCGGGTTTTTCGGACGGCTCGTTCCGTCGTGTTTGCAAACGTTTCGGCGCGGATATCGTAACCACCGAAATGGTGAGTGCAAAAGGGCTTTTTTATTCGGATAAAAAAACGGCAACATTGCTCGCTTTTGAACCTTTCGAACAGCCTGTTCTTGTCCAGATATTCGGTTCGGAGCCGGAAATAATGGCTTTTGCGGCAAGGGAAGTTTCAAAACTGTCGCCTGCGGGAATAGACATAAATATGGGCTGCCCCATGCCGAAAATAGTCAATAACGGCGACGGTTGCGCTCTTATGAAAGATTTGAAAAAGTCGGAAAGCGTTATTCGTGCGGTAGTTTCCGCAACAGAACTTCCCGTCAGCGTCAAATTCCGTTCGGGATATGACGAAAAGCATATAAATGCCGTAGAGTTCGGTGTCATGTGCGAAGAAGCGGGAGCAAAAAGCATTACAGTTCACGGCAGAACGAAAACACAACTTTATTCGGGAAAAGCCGATTGGAATATCATCCGCGCGGTAAAGTCCGCCGTATCCGTTCCCGTTTTCGGAAACGGAGATGTGTTCGGCCCCGAAGATGCGAAAAATATGTATGAGCAAACGGGTGTTGACGGTATCGCCGTCGGCAGGGGAGCGCTTGGCAATCCTTTTATATTCGAACAGATAAAAAGTTATATACAGAGCGGCTGTTATCTCGAATTTGATGAAAAAACACGGTTGACCGTGGCTTTGGAACAAGTTCGTGATATGTGCCTGATAAAGGGTGAAAAAGTCGCTATTCCCGAAGCGCGCAAACATCTTGCGTATTATCTGAAAGGTATGCGCGGAGCGGCAAAAATCAAAAATGCCGTATTCTCGGCAAAGACTTTTAATGAAGTCGAAAGGTTGCTTACCGATTTTATGAATGAACGGTAACAAGCGCCGACGGGTGCAATATAAATATGCAGTTAATCAAAAAAACAATGCCGAACGGAGGTGACGGACTTGACCGGCGAAGAGTTAAAAAAATTGAGACACGGAGATCACGACGCCTTTGAACGGCTTGTCCGTGACAACCAGGAAAACGTGTTCCGCGTTATTGTTTCCGTTGTTCGGAATGAAGAGGACGCAAGAGATCTTGCACAGGACACTTTTGTTAAAGCATATACGTCGATAGCTTCTTTTAACGGCACAAGCTCCGTTTCGACGTGGCTTTACAGAATCGCTTACAATACGGCTCTTGATTTTTGTCGGAAGAGCGGAAAAACGCCCGACTCGAAAAGCCTTTTTGACGAAGACGATTCGGAAATGCGGAATTTGAGAGCCGCAGAAGAAACGCAGCCCGAAAAAGCGTTTGAAAGAACCTCTCTGCGTAAAAAAATATTTGCGGCTCTTGCGGAATTGCCCGAAGAACAGAGAAAAATGATTGAACTCAGAGATGTTCACGGATTCAGTTATGAGCAAATATCAAAGATGACGGGCGTCAGAGAAGGCACTGTCAAATCCCGTATAAACAGAGCGCGTGAAAGTTTGCGAAAAAAATTATCGGAATGACGGAACTTTTAACGATTTGCTTCGTCTAAAATAATGAGAACGAAAGAAAGGGGAAAAAACGTATGAAATTCAGATGTGAAGATTTTGACGGTTGTATCGACAAAATACTTGATAATTCTGCGTCGGAAGATGTCAGAAGCGCGTTTTTTCTGCATCTTTCGGAATGTGAAAATTGTTGCCGCGAATATGAAAACGCAAAATTTATAAAAGAAACGCTTCGCGACCGCAGTCCGAAACTCGACGAAGACTTCACCTCGTCGGTCATGGCGCGTATATCGGCACTGCCGGAAAAGAAGAAAACCGTTATCCCGTTCAACCGCGTTATGCGTGTCGCGGCGCCCATTGCCGCCTGTCTGCTTATAGTTTTTGCTGTCGTGTTCAGCGCATTCTCTTTGGAACAACGGCAGAAGTCTCTTGGTGAATATATTTCGAGAGATGTTCCCGATGAAGCTGCACAGGCATCGTCAAAACAGACGACGGAGAATGAATCGGATTATATTAACGAAAATTATATCAAATATCTCACCGACGGTTCGGAAATTCCGAATTACGGAACTTATTCGGAACAGAGTGTTCTCGATATACTCAGCAAGACCGTTGACGGATACGTTAACGACGAATACGGTTATATCTGCTTTATGACCGTTGCGGGACTCGACAATCTGAACAATGCCGAAAAGACTGTGTATATGCCGAGAACCAACAACGGTGATATAATGCTGTTTACGACCTATCTGCCGCAGATAAATCTTATAAGCGAAGTCGGCGATGAACTTGTCGATTACTTCGTCCTTGACGGTAGCGGGGACGCACAGAAAGCGCTTGTTATAGTAAGACTCAAAGTTTCGAAATATTGACAAGTCATTTATATTAAAAACAACTTTCAAAACTTTCATACGAAATATTCTTTCGATTTCGAGGGAAGAATGCCTAACGGCGGGAATCAGGACGGCTTCTGATTCCCGCCGTTATGGCTTTTTGCACAGTTTTTGCACTTTAGAAGCGTGCGGTTTTGTGCGTTGTAATCCGTGTCAGTGATTAGAAATTTTTCTTTTTAAAATTTGACAATATCCTCCAATGCCGCCCGTTTGCTTGACGCAGAGCGGTTTTTGTGATATAATACATATGTCGTGTAAATCGACATGACCGTGAAACCATGAACAGAGCGCGTCGGAGAAGCGCGGTTTTGTGGTCTGCCTTTTAAAAACTCGGTGTCGAAAACTTTTTTGTTTCAGACGCTTGCACGGCTGTTTTATATCGTACCCCGCGACGAATAATTCTTCTCTATGCCCGAAGTCAATGAACCGAGGGTAACGTCGCACTGTCGAGACGCAAGGGGCGTCCGAGGGGACGGTAAAATAGGAGGTGTTGCATTTTATGCGAAAACGAATATTCGCCTTTCTTATGGCGTTTATTATGACCGTTACGCTTGCATCCGGTATTGTCGTTTCTCAGGCGGCGTCGAAAGCAAAACTGCTGACGGTTGACGAACTTATGGAAAAGTTCCCGAACGGAAAGTATTGGAATCACGGTTCGGGAGCCAACAATCCCAACGGTTGGACGGATAAACCCTGCACGCATCACAGCGCTTGCAGTTGGTACGGAACTTGCGGCTGCAACAGTTTTGAAAATGCCATCCAATGTTGGGGCTTTGTTCTTAAACTTGCTTATGACGCTTACGGCGTATCAGCGAGAAAAAGAGCAAAAGCGTATTCTTTTGATGCCATAAAACCAGGTGACATTGTTGTTTATACCGGTTATTACGGCTCCGAGCATTACATCTTTGTAACTGCGATTAAAGACGGATATGTCTATTTCGGCGACGCCAACGGCGTCGGTGTTTCCCGCGGCTGTGAAATCAGATGGGGAAGAAAAACCGTTTCCGAATTGAAGTCGAAATTCTCTTATACTTATTCGGCGCCTTATGCGCTGAAAGAGTCGAGCGGTTCGACCGAAACTCCCGATACTCCGTCGTCTTTTTTGCCGGGCGTATATACGGTCCATACGTCAGACACGTCGAATATCCCGCTTAACGTTAGAGCAAGCGCCTCCACATCGGCAGCGATAGTGGGGCAACTTGACAACGGGACCGTTGTGAACGTTACCGAGGTGAACGGTTCATGGGGCAAAATCACTTATAAAAACATAACAGGCTGGATTTCTCTTGAATATGCCACTTGCACTGCTCCGACAACGTGTTCTGTCGTTGTCGATGTATCGGAGGTAAAACTTTCTGATAAATTGAATTTGAAATTTTCTTCCGATGCGAATGTTGAGTATGTCGTAACGGTGACGGTCAAGAACTCCGTGGAGAGTCTGGAAGTTCTGAATACTGTCGTTTCGGAAGACAATCTTTCGATAGAAGTTACCCTCGGCGGAACATACCTTGTAAATGTTACCGCACGCAACGCCGGCGGAAAAGCCGCGGCGAAAACTCTTACGCTGACGGTCGATTATTGCCCGGGTACATACATTGTTACTTGTGCTGGTACGACTTTGAGAGTTCGCTCCGCTCCGATTTCCGGCGACGTTATAGGTTCGCTCCGTGACGAAACCACCGTTAAGGTTACGGGGATAAGCGGCGTGTGGGGCAAGATCTCATATGACGGCAAGACAGGGTGGATATGCCTTGATTATACAGAATACGAATCTTCGGATCCGAATGATGACATAGAGATTGATATCATTTTAGGCGATATAAACGGCGATAAAGGCGTTGATATTGAGGACGCAATGCTTCTTTTCTATCACGTTGCGGGGCGGCAAAAACTCGCGGAAGAACAATTGAATGTTTGTGATTTTAACGCCGATGACTCCGTAGATATAGCTGATGCGATGATATTGTTCTTTTTTGTCGCGGGCAGAATCGACTCTTTGAGTTGAGTATATCGTCCTGTCGCCTGACGGATTTTTGAAAAAAGTCTCTGTTCTCGTATTGACGGTCGGAATGCTTCGGCACGGCAATACATGACAAAAAAATAACTTGTCTACCTTAATTATATATACGCGCGCGTATGCGTGCGTATATATTTTTTAATTTGAACGTTCCCACCTTGCCGCGTGTGCCGAACTTTTTGGGTGAGTGCTGTTTTTACTTTTAAAGTTGAATCTTACTTTTAAGGTTGAGTACTATTCTGTTTGTGTCTGTCTTGGAAACACACCATTTTTTTGACATTTCCGCCGAACCGTGTGTACTGAAAATTTCTGCGAAATTACTTTTGGGGTGGTTTTGTTGAATATATTCAAAATCGTGTTTTAAAGTTCTGTTTGAGCGTTTTCACCGTTCCGTGTGTGCGAAAAGTCTTGTTTACAGGGTAGAATTTTACCGTAAAAGATTGTTGAAAAGTTACAAAAATGAAAATCGGTCCGAAAATAGGCTTAATGTTACAAAAAATTCACCTAAAAAGTTGAGAAAATGCAGTTTTTGGCTTGACAAGCATATATAATATATGTTATAATAACTTGCATGGCAAAAATGCAAAAGGTGCGATGACCGCGGAGGTTACTGAAATTCACCCCGGTAAAGGTGACAGAGAATTCCGCGCGAGCATTATCCAACACATTGGATGAAATACCGAATTTAGTTGATGTAATGCGACAACCGCGTTTTCACGTTGCGAAACGGCGACAATTACTCTCGCCGTGAGAAAATGCGCACGCCGCTTTACCACTCGGCAAGTTTTATGGTTCGGGATAGGTTTGCCTTGTCCCGGCATTTTTTTGCGAAAAGGCAAGAAAAACACATAAGATCAGGCTTTGAGTGTTCGGTTATTCATCTCCATACTTTGATGGGTCTTGAAAGCCCATAAAAATCAGGGCAGAGACCCGAATAATATGAGGAGGCGAACATTTACAATGGCTAAACAGGAAAAGATCAGAATCCGCTTGAAATCTTACGACCACAATCTCATTGATATGTCAGCTGCAAAGATAGTTGAAACTGCAAAGAGATTCGGCGCAACCGTTTCCGGTCCCGTACCCCTGCCGACCGATCGCGAAGTCATCACCATTCTTCGTGCGGTTCACAAGTACAAGGATTCCAGAGAACAGTTCGAGACAAAAACTCACAAAAGAGTTATCGACGTGATCAAACCCAATCAGAAAGCCGTTGAAGCGCTTATAGGAATCGAACTTCCCGCAGGCGTCGATATGGAAATCAAACAATAAGAAAAACTAATTTGTCTTTTGCCATGACAGGTTTTATGATAGCTAACCGCTAAAAGCTATTCCCGTCGATGAAAACATCGAACGCGGTCAAGTTGGCAAACGCCAACCAATAACCGAAAGGAGTAATTCTAAAATGGAAAAAGGAATCATTGGCAGAAAGATCGGCATGACGCAGCTTTTCACGGAAGCCGGAAATGTCGTTCCCGTAACCGTTGTTGAGTGCGGTCCCTGCGTTGTTGTGCAGAAGAAGACGACCGACACCGACGGATACGATGCCGTACAGCTCGGTTTTGAAGACCTCAGAGAAAAGCTGGTCGTTAAACCGAGAAAAGGTCATTTTGACAAAGCACAGGTTGCTTACAAGAGAGTTCTTAAAGAGTTCAAACTTGATAACTCCTCCGAACTTAACGTAGGTGACATCATAAAAGCGGACACCTTCGCGGCGGGCGACAAGATCGACGTCACGGGCGTTTCCAAGGGTCACGGTTACCAGGGCACCATCAAACGTCTCGGCTTCCACAGACAGCCGACATCGCACGGTACTTCCGGTTACCACAGACACCAGGGTTCCATGGGCGCGAACACCGACCCCTCCAGAGTTATGAAGGGTAAGGGCATGCCCGGACACATGGGCAGCGTTCAGGTTACGATCCAGAACCTTGAAGTTGTTAAAGTTGATGCGGAAAACAACCTCATCGCCATCAAGGGTGCCGTACCCGGTCCCAACGGCGGTCTCGTTGCAGTTAAGACCGCAGTCAAAAAGCGCTCGTAGGAAGGGGGATATAACAGATGAATTACAAAGTTTATGACATGAAAGGCGCCGAAGCAGGCACCATCGAACTCAATGACGGAATTTTCGCTGTTCCCGTTAACCCCATCGTTATCCACGAGGCAGTTAAACAGTATCTTGCAAATCAGCGTCAGGGAACGCAGTCCACTCTGACAAGAACAGAAGTCAGAGGCGGCGGCAGAAAGCCTTGGAGACAGAAGGGCACAGGCCGTGCTCGTCAGGGCTCCATCCGCGCACCGCAGTGGACGCACGGCGGCGTAGCGCTCGGTCCCAAGCCGCGCAGCTACAGAATCACGATGAACAAGAAAGCAAAGAGACTTGCTCTCAAATCCGCATTCTCTTCCAAGGTTGCGGCAGAGGAGTTCATCGTTGTTGACAGCCTTGCGTTTGACGCACCGAAGACCAAGAAAATGGTTGAGGTTCTTGCGGCTCTCAACGCTGCGGGCAAAAAGGCTCTCATCGTTGTTGACGCAAAATCCGATGCCAACGACATCGTTATCAGCAGCGCAAGAAACATCGAGGGCGTTAAGACGCTTTACGTCAACACCCTTAACGTATACGACATCATCAAACACGACGTTCTTATCATGACGAAAGATGCCGTAAATAAAACAGAGGAGGTTTATGCATAATGAGTAAGTTTACACAGGATATAATCCTTACTCCGGTTGTGACCGAGAGATCCATGGACATTATGCGTAGCCAACGCAAGTACACCTTCAAGGTCGCAAAAGACGCTAACAAGATCGAGATCAAGGAAGCGGTTGAGACTCTTTTCAAGGGTACGAAAGTTAAATCCGTCAACGTGATGAATTGCAGAGGCAAGGAACGCAGAAGAGGTTACACCTCCGGCAAGACCGCCGCTTACAGAAAAGCGATCGTCACGCTCACCGAAGATTCGAAGACGATTCCGTTCTTCGACAGCTTGACGTAATAAGGAGGAAGACAGATGCCAGTTAAAGTTTATAAGCCGACGACTCCCTCCAGAAGAGGAATGTCCGTTCTGACTTTTGAAGAGATAACTGCGAAGAAGCCCGAAAGATCGCTCCTCGTAAGCCTCAAAAAACATTCCGGACGTAACAGCTACGGAAGAATCACCGTTCGTCACAAGGGCGGCGGAGTCAGAAGAAAGTACAGACTGATAGATTTCAAGAGAAATACCACCGATGCGGAAGCAACGGTTGTATCTATCGAGTACGACCCCAACAGAAGCGCAAACATCGCTCTCATTCAGTATGAGGACGGCAAAAAAGCGTATATCATCGCTCCGGATAAACTTTCCGTAGGCGATAAGATCAGAAGCAGCGTTGAAGCCGATATCAAACCGGGCAACTGCCTGCCGCTTGAATTCATTCCCCTCGGTACTCTCGTTCACAACGTAGAGATGCACCCCGGCAAAGGCGCTCAGCTTGTAAGAGCTGCCGGAATGTATGCACAGGTTATGGCAAAAGAGAACGGCTACGCACAGCTCAGACTTCCCTCCGGCGAAGTTCGTATGATCGCTCTTAACTGCAAAGCAACCGTAGGTACCGTCGGCAACTCCGACCACGAAAACGTAAACCTCGGTAAAGCCGGCAGAAAACGTCACATGGGTATCAGACCTACTGTTCGCGGTTCCGTTATGAACCCCTGCGACCACCCCCACGGCGGTGGTGAAGGTAAGTCTCCCGTCGGAAGACCGGGCCCTGTTACTCCTTGGGGTAAACCTGCTATGGGTTACAAGACACGTTCCAAGAAGAACAAGTCCGATAAATTCATAGTTAAGCGCAGAAACGCGAAATAAACGGGAGGTGTTGAGATATGAGCAGAAGCATTAAAAAAGGACCTTACGTCGAAGCATCGCTTATGAAAAAGGTCGAAGAAATGAATAAGACGAACGAGAAGCGCGTTATCAAAACGTGGTCGAGAGCGTCCACCATCTTCCCGCAGTTCGTAGGTCACACCTTCGCTGTTCACGACGGAAGAAAGCATGTTCCCGTATATGTAACCGAGGACATGGTAGGACACAAACTCGGCGAGTTCGCACCGACAAGACTGTTCAAGGGCCACGCAGGTTCCAAGACGTCCAACAACGGTAAGTAAAGCGCAAGGAGGTAAACGAGAATTATGGAAGCAAAAGCTTATTTAAGGGATCTTCGTATTACCCCGAGAAAGGTTAAGATAGTTCTTGACCTCATCAGAGGTAAAGATGCCGCAACAGCTGTTGCGATTCTTCAGAACACTCCGAATGCGCCTGCCGCACCGGTGCTGAAACTTCTGAAATCAGCAATGGCAAACGCTGAAAACAACCACAATATGGATGTTTCCAAGCTTTATGTTAAGACTTGCTACGTCGACCCCGCCAAAACGATGAAAAGAGTTATGGCGAGAGCAAGAGGAAGCGCCGACAGAATACTGAAGAGATCATCTCACATCACAATGATCTTGGCAGAGAAAGAATAGGAGGACAGACATTATGGGACAGAAAGTTAACCCGCACGGCCTGAGAGTAGGCATTATCCGTAACTGGGATTCCAGATGGTTTGTTCGCGATGATCAATTCGGCGATCTCGTCGTTGAAGACGACAAGATCAGAAAGTTCGTCAAGAAGAAGATCGCATCTGCCGGAGTTCCGAAAATCGAGATAGAAAGAAACGGCGGAAGAGTTAAGGTATTCGTTCACTGTGCAAGACCCGGCGCGGTTATCGGCAAGGGCGGCACCGAGATCGAAAAGCTCAGACAGAGCATCGAAAAACTCATCAAAAAGCCCGTTGCTTTGACTATTGTTGAGGAAAAGAGACAGGATCTTAACGCACAGCTTGTTGCGGAAAGAATCGCACTTGACCTCGAAAAGAGAATTTCTTTCAGAAGAGCAACCCGTTCCGCTATCGACAGAGCAATGAAAGCGGGCGCCAAGGGTATAAAGACCAACGTTGCAGGCCGTCTCGGCGGTGCCGAAATCGCACGTTCCGAGCATTATCACGAGGGAACCATTCCTCTGCAAACGCTCCGTGCCGACATCGACTACGGCTTTGCGGAAGCCGCAACGACCTACGGCCGTATCGGCGTAAAGGTTTGGATCTACAAAGGTGAGATCCTCAACGCAGGCAAGAAACTCGAAGTAAGGGAGGAAAGACGCCATGTTAATGCCAAAAAGAGTAAAATATAGAAGAGTTCACCGTGGACGTCTTACCGGTAAGGCGACGAGAGGAACCAAACTGTCCTCCGGCGAGTACGGTCTTGTAGCGACCGAGCCGGCATGGATCACTTCAAACCAGATCGAGGCTGCCCGTATCGCGATGACGAGATACATCAAAAGAGGCGGTAAGGTTTGGATAAAAATCTTCCCCGATAAGCCGATAACCGAAAAACCGGCTGAAACCCGAATGGGTTCCGGTAAAGGTTCTCCCGAGTATTGGGTAGCGGTTGTTAAACCCGGCCGCATCATGTTCGAGATGGAAGGCGTTTCCGAAGAGATAGCAAGAGAAGCTATGCGTCTTGCAGGTCACAAACTTCCCATCAAAACCAAGTTCGTTAAGAAATCCGATTTCGAAGTTGGAGGTGACGCATAATGAAAAAGAAGGATCTTGCAGCCATCAAGGCTCTCTCCGTCGAGGATCTTGAAAAGAAACTCGGGGAACTTAAAGAGGAGATCTTTGCTCTTCGTTTCCAGCATGCGACGAATCAACTTGACAATCCCATGCGTATTGCGTCCGTTCGTAAGGAAATCGCCGTTGTTATGACGGTCCTTAACGAAAAGAAAAACGCGTAATCTGGACAGGAGGTAAATAACGATGGAAAGATCTTTAAGAAAGACCAGAGTTGGTCTTGTCGTATCCGACAAAATGGATAAAACGGTCGTTGTAGCTGTTCAGGAACATTACAGACATCCTGTTTACAAGAAGGTTATGCGTTCCACCTACAAGCTCAAGGCACACGACGAAAACAACGAATGCCGCGTCGGCGACAAAGTTCTCGTTATGGAAACGAGACCTCTGTCCAAGGAAAAGAGATGGCGTATCGTTGAGATCGTTGAAAAGGCGAAATAATAAAGCGTGTCGGCTTCGACAAACGCTTAATAATTCCGTATGCGCACGGTGACTGTCCGCGTCGCGGCGGTCGCCAAGCGAAAGCGAGTATACTCAGTTAAGTAAAGGAGAATTATTATGATTCAACAGCAGACATATCTGCAAGTTGCCGACAACACCGGTGCCAAAGAACTTATGTGCATCAGAGTCCTCGGCGGCTCCGGCAGAAAGTTCGCCAACATCGGCGACGTAGTTGTTTGCAGCGTCAAGAAAGCCGCTCCCAACGGAACGGTTAAGAAGGGCGAAGTTGTTAAAGCCGTTGTTGTTCGTTCCGTAAGAGGACTCAGAAGAGCAGACGGTTCGTATATCAAGTTCGACGAAAACGCTGCGGTTATAATCAAAGACGACAAAAACCCCAGAGGTACCCGTATCTTTGGGCCCATCGCGAGAGAACTCAGAGACAAAGAATACACCAAGATTCTTTCTCTGGCTCCCGAAGTTCTGTAAAGGAGGAACCACGTTATGCATATTAAAACAGGTGATACCGTCGTAGTTCTTTCCGGCAAGGCAAAGGGCGGCAAAGGCAAGGTCGTTGCCGTTTCTCCGAAGGAGAAAAAAGTCATCGTTGAGGGCGTTAACCAGGTTACGAAGCACGTTAAACCCAGAAAACAGGGCGAAACTGGCGGCATCGTTAAAACCGACGGAGCACTTTACGCGTGCAAAGTTCAGCTTGTTTGCCCGAAGTGCGGCAAAGCCGTACGTCCTGCTTATAAGTTTGACGGCGACAAGAAAATCAGATATTGCAGAAAATGCAATGCGGAATTTTAATTGAGAGGGAGGACGACTTAAAATGGCCAGACTTAAAGATTATTACAGAAGCGAAGTTGCTCCCGCGCTCATGAAGAAATTCGAGTACAAGAGCCCCATGCAGATCCCCAAGCTTGACAAAGTTGTTATCAACATCGCTTGCGGTGACGCAAAAGATAATTCAAAGGTCATAGACTCCGCCATGGCGGACCTTGCTGTTATCACCGGTCAGCATCCGGTTGTCTGCAAGGCGAGAAAATCCGTTGCAAACTTCAAACTCCGTAAGGGTATGCCCATCGGTGTCAAAGTAACTCTTCGCGGCGACAGAATGTATGAGTTTATAGACAGACTCTTCAACTTCGCTCTTCCCAGAGTTCGTGACTTCCGCGGTATCAACGGTGAATCTTTCGACGGACGCGGAAACTACGCTTTCGGTATCAAAGAACAACTTATCTTCCCCGAAATCGAGTATGACAAGATCGACAAGGTTCGCGGAATGGATATCATGTTCGTTACAACGGCAACCAAGGACGAGGAAGCAAAAGAACTTCTTACTCTTATGGGCGCGCCGTTTGCGAAATAAGGAGGCAACTGAATATGGCAAAGAAAGCTATGATTTTGAAACAGCAGAAGCCTGCCAAATACACCGCAAGAGCATACAACAGATGCAAGATCTGCGGCAGACCTCACGGTTATCTCAGAAAGTACGGTATCTGCCGTATCTGCTTCCGTGAACTTGCTTACAAAGGTCAGATCCCCGGTGTGAAGAAGGCAAGTTGGTAAAGCTGTTAGTTTGAATTATTAAGGAGGTAACAGATATGAATACAACAGATCCTATCGCGGATATGCTTACTCGTATCAGAAATGCAAATAATGCGAAACACGAAAGTGTTGAGATTCCCGCATCCAACATGAAAAAGCAGATCGCTCAGATCCTTGTTGATGAGGGTTATATAAAGTCCTTCAACGTAATCGACGACGGCAAACAGGATGTAATTAAGGTATTCCTTAAATACGGTCCCAACAAGTCCAAGGTTCTTCAGGGACTCAAACGTATCTCGAAGCCCGGCCTTCGTACTTACGTCGGAAAAGAGGAAATCCCCCAGGTCATGAGAGGCCTCGGTATTGCGATTGTCTCGACTTCCAAGGGCGTTATGACCGACAAAGCGGCAAGAAAAGAAAATGTCGGCGGCGAAGTCCTCGCATTCGTTTGGTAAAGAAATGAGGTAAATATATGTCAAGAATTGGTAGAAAGCATATTGATATACCCGCAGGCGTGACGCTCACGCTTGCGCCCGATAACACGGTAACCGTAAAGGGACCCAAAGGCGAACTTTCTCGCACGATGCATCCCGATATGATAATCAAAGTTGACGGTTCCGTTGTTACGGTTGAACGTCCGTCCGAAGACCAGAAACATAAGGCTTTGCACGGCTTGACAAGAACCTTGATAGCCAATATGGTCGAGGGCGTAACAAACGGTTACTCCAAGACCCTTGAAATCCAGGGTATCGGTTACAGAGTTCAGAAACAGGCAAACACGGTGGTCTTCACGATTGGATATTCGCATCCTGTCGTTGTAGCAGAATCTGACGGCATCAAACTTGATTGCCCCAACCAGACGACGGTAGTCGTAAGCGGTTGCGACAAGCAGCGTGTCGGCCAGGTAGCCGCCGAGATCCGCGGCAAGAAGCCGCCTGAGCCGTACCACGGCAAGGGTATCAGATATGCCGGTGAGTATGTCAGAATCAAGGAAGGTAAAGCAGGTAAGGGTAAGAAATAACCCACCGTGCTCTTCGTTCCGAAGTAATAGGAGGATAATCGTTTTATGGTTAGCAGAAAAGATTCCAATAAAGCAAGACTTCAAAGGCATAAGCGTGTCCGCGGCAAGATCAGCGGTACTGCTGCTTGCCCCCGTCTTTGCGTTTACCGTTCCTTGAAGAACATCTACGCTCAGATCATCGACGATGAGACCGGCGTAACGCTTGTTTCGGCTTCGACCGTTGACAAGGACTTCAATGAGTACGGCGGAAACGTTGACGCGGCAAAAGCAATCGGACTTAAAATTGCCGAGAAGGCTCAGGCTAAAAATATTAAAGATGTTGTTTTTGACAGAGGCGGCTATCTTTATCACGGAAGAGTTCGTTCCCTTGCGGAAGGCGCAAGAGAAGGCGGACTGAACTTCTAATAAAGTAACAGGAGGATATGTATAAATGTACGAAAAAATAGATGCGTCCGCATTGAATTTGAACGAAAAACTCGTATCTCTCAGCCGTGTGTCGAAAACAGTTAAGGGCGGTAGAAAAATGAAGTTTGCCGCTCTGATGGTTGTCGGCGACGGAAACGGCGTTGTAGGCGTAGGCCTCGGCAAGTCCGTCGAGATACCCGATGCAGTCAACAAGGGCATTGAAGACGCAAAGAAAAATCTCGTCAGAATCTCCCTTAAAGGCACAACTATTCCTCATGAAATAGTTGCTTGCTACGGTGCCAGCCGCGTGGTTCTTAAACCCGCTGCAAAAGGTACCGGCGTTATCGCGGGCGGTGCGGTTCGTGCCGTTCTCGAAATGGCGGGAGTAAAAGACATCAGAACAAAAGCACTCGGTTCCCGTAACCCGCAGAACGTTGTTCACGCGACTATCAACGGTCTTTCGACCCTGAGAGACGCGGCGCAGGTTGCGCAGACGAGAGGCAAGTCTGTTGAAGAAATCTTGGGTTAAGGAGGGGTTGCAGATGTCTGAAAATACGATTAAGATCACGCTTGTTAAAAGCTTGATAGGTAGACACAAGGATCACATCGCAACAGCGAATTCCCTCGGTCTGAGAAAAATAGGCGACACGACCACTCAGCCTAAGAACGCTGCAACAGAAGGTAAGGTAAAAAAGATTTGTTACCTTATCAAAGTAGAAGATTAAGGAGGTGCCCAATATGAAATTGCATGATCTTGCACCCGCTGACGGCGCAGTCAAAGCACCGTACAGAAAGGGCAGAGGCATCGGTTCCGGTAACGGAAAAACTGCGGGTAAGGGCCACAAAGGTCAGAACGCACGTTCCGGCGGCGGAGTCAGACCCGGCTTTGAAGGCGGTCAGATGCCCCTTTCAAGAAGACTTCCCAAAAGAGGCTTCTCCAACTATCCGTTCAAGGTGGTTTACGAAACCGTTAATGTCGGCGTTCTCAACGAGTTCGAGGACGGCACGGTCGTAACCGCGGAAGAACTTTACGCGAAGAATATGATCAGCGGCACTGCCGTTGCTGTTAAGATCCTCGGCGATGGCGAAATCGAAAAGAAACTCACGGTTAAGGCTGCGAAGTTCTCCGAGAGCGCAAAAGCCAAGATCGAAGCGGCAGGCGGGAAAGCTGAGGTGTTATAATAAATGAATATTTTTACGACCCTGAGAAATGCTTGGAAGACAAGCGACCTCAAAGCGAAGATCGTATTTACTTGCTTTATTATAATACTTTTCAGAATCGGTATAAACATTCCCGTTCCGTTTGTTAACACGGACGCACTTCAAAGTTTCTTCAGTTCTCAAAGCAGCACGCTTCTCGGTTACTTCAATATGCTTTCCGGTAACGCGCTTGCATACGGAACACTCTTTGCGCTGACGATACAGCCGTACATCAACGCATCCATTATCATTCAGCTTCTTACCGTTGCCATTCCCGCACTTGAAAGATTGCAGAAAGACGGCGGCGAAGCGGGAAAGAAGAAACTTAAAAACGCAACTCGTTTCCTTACGATAGGCATAGGTCTTATTCAGGCTTTCGGTTATTACACGATAATGACCAACGGCTACTCCACCTCCCTGATGAACCTTCCCACCGGCATGCCCGAGTGGTTCGGTATCGCGATATTCGTTGTTCTTTTGCTTGCAGGCTCCATGCTTGTTATGTGGCTGGGCGAAAGCATTGACGAAAAGGGAATAGGCAACGGTATCTCCATAATACTTTTTGCTTCCATCGTTTCGCGCGGTGTCAGCCTTGTCGGTTACTGCGTTCAGAAGGCGCAGACCGGCTACTGGTGGATAATCCCCATCTTTGTTGTTCTCGGACTTGTTATGTTTGCGTTCATCGTATTTATGGACAGTGCCGAAAGACGCATTCCCATACAGTACGCAAAGCGTCAGGTAGGCAGAAAGATGTACGGCGGCCAAAGCACATTCCTTCCCGTAAAGGTTGCAATGACCGGCGTTATGCCCATCATCTTCACTTATGCGATAGTAGGTCTTCCCGCAACAATAGCGCAGTTCTTCCCGAACAGCGGCTTGGCAAAGTTCGTGACGAATCACTTCTCGTCCACGAGCCCGATCTACATCATTCTCGCATTTGTTCTTATCATTGCATTCAACTTCTTCTATATCTCCATTCAGTACAATCCTGTTGAGATATCGAACAATATCAAGAATAACGGCGGAACAATCCCCGGTATCAGACCCGGTAAACCGACATCCGATTTCATTATCAGAGTGGTTAACAGAGTTACGATAGTCGGCGCGCTGTTCCTCGGAATCATCGCAACCGTTCCTTACATTCTCGAAGCGATCTTCGGTGAAGCAATGACCGGTCTTGCTCTCGGCGGTACATCCGTAATGATTCTTGTAAGCGTTGCTCTTGAAACCGTTAAACAACTTGAATCCCAGATGCTTATGCGTCAGTCGAAAGGATTCCTCAGATAAGTTTGACAGTTATTTCCGAAGTCGGAACACGGCAGAGAAATGCTGTGTTCCGACGGAGGAACGGAAGAAAGGAACGCAAAATGCTTAATTTGATTCTTCTCGGCGCTCCCGGCGCCGGCAAGGGTACACAGGCGGAAAAGATTTCCGAAAAATACGGTATCCCGCAGATTTCTACGGGCGCCATTCTTCGTGAAGCGATTGCCGCCGAAACGCCTCTCGGTCTGAAAGTCAAAGCCGTAATGGAAGGCGGCGGGCTTGTTTCGGACGAGGACGTTATTGCTATCGTCAAAGAGCGTTTGCAAAAGGACGATTGCAAAAACGGATTTATTCTGGACGGTTTTCCGAGAACCATACCTCAGGCGGAGGCTCTTGACAAAATGCTTGCGGAAATGGGCATTGAACTGTCAAAGGTCATCAGCATAGAGGTAAAGGACGAGGATATCGTAAAACGCATGAGCGGCAGACGTGTTTGCAAAGGCTGCGGTATGTCATACCACATCGTTTACAAAAAGCCGACTGCCGAAGGAACGTGCGATAAATGCGGCGAGAGCCTTATCCTGCGCGACGACGATAAACCCGAAGTCGTTCTTGACAGATTGAAGGTTTATTACGAAAAGACCGCGCCTCTCAAAGACTACTACAAGAAAACGGGAAAACTCGTTCTTGTTGAGGGGCAGGAAGAGGTAGCGGATACGACGGCTCTCGTAAATGAAGCTTTGAAAGCGTGACTCGATGATAACCATTAAAACCGACCGCGAAATCGAACTTATGTACAAGGCAGGGCAGGTCGCAGCCGAAGCGTTGGCTCTCGGCGGTGAAAACGTAAAGCCCGGTGTTACTACCAAGCACATAAACGACGTTATGGAGCGGTTTATCAAAAGCAAGGGTGGTATACCCTCATTCAAGGGCTACGGCGGATTTCCCGCGACTGCATGCATCTCGATCAATAATCAGGTCATACATGGGATTCCGTCCGCAAACAGAGTTATTGCAGATGGGGATATCGTGAGTATTGATGTCGGTGTTCTGTTAAACGGCTACCACGGAGATACCGCGCGCACCTACGGTGCGGGAAATATCTCAAAAGAAGCTCAGCGTCTTATAGACGTTACAAAGCAGAGCTTTTTTGAAGGCATAATGTACGCGCAAGACGGTTACAGACTCGGAGATGTCGGAAACGCAATAGAATCCTACGTCAAAAAGTTTGGATTTTCCGTTGTTTATGAGTACGTCGGCCACGGTGTCGGAACACACCTGCACGAAGACCCGGATGTACCGAATTACGGCGTGAAAGGCAAGGGCAGAAGGCTTCAAAGCGGTATGACTATCGCTATCGAGCCCATGGTCAATGCCGGAGTGCCGGACGTAAAGAGGTTGAAAGACGGCTGGACTGTGGAGACCCTGGACGGAAAGTTATCGGCTCATTATGAGAACACGATTGCTATCCGCAAAGGAGAGCCGTTAATACTCACATCTCTATGACGGATGAGTTCCGTTCGGTATGGAGGAAGCAACGCTGAGGGCGTTGCGACGAAATACAGGCAAACTCAGGCTTTTGGAGGAAAAAGTAAACATGGTTGACATTGAGGCGGGCAGTATCGTCAAAGCCCTGCGGGGAAGAGACGAGAACAGGCTTTTCGTTGTGCTCGATGCCGACGGGGAGTACGCCCACATCACAGACGGTCATTCGCGACCGCTCGAAAAACCAAAGCACAAAAAGTTGAAACATCTGAAATATCTCGGCAATTGCAATGAGTCGAAGGTTTACGAGAAAATCGTAAACGGAAAGCATATCGAAAACGCCGAGATACGCAAGGTAATCAATCTGTTCTCATCGGAGGAGGTTCTGTAATGGCGAAAGACGGTATCATAGAAGTCGAAGGCACAGTCGTTGAAATTCTGCCGAACACCAAGTTCATCGTTGAAATTCAGGGCGGCCACAGGCTGACGGCATATATCTCGGGTAAACTGAGAGACAACAACATCCGCATCCTTTTGGGTGACAAAGTAGTTGTTGAACTGTCGCAATATGACCTCAATCAGGGCAGAATTAAATGGAGAGGTGCAAGAAGGACTTCCGATTGACGTCTGACGTCGGAAGCGCCGAGCGCCGAAGAAAAGAGAAACAATTTTTCACACGTCCGCTTCAAGCGGCGATAAAAGGAGGTTTTTAATATGAAGGTACGTCCTTCCGTAAAACCAATGTGCGATAAATGCAAAGTAATCAAACGTAAGGGTAAAGTAATGGTAATTTGCTCTGACCCGAAACATAAGCAGACACAGGGCTGATAAAATCGGAGGTGTAATTAAAATATGGCAAGAATTGCAGGTATAGATTTACCGAACTCAAAGAGAGTTGAATACGGACTTACCTATATTTTCGGTATAGGTGTAAGCACGTCCAACAAGATCCTCGCCGCTACCGGCATCGATCCGAACACCCGCTGCAAAGATCTGACCGAGGAACAGGTCGGACTTATCCGTGATTATATCGACCATCATCTGACCGTTGAAGGTGACCTCAGAAGAGATACCGCTCTTAACATCAAGAGACTTGTTGAAATAGGCTGCTACCGCGGTGTAAGACACAGAAAAGGTCTTCCCGTAAGAGGACAGAGAACCAAGACGAACGCAAGAACGCGCAAGGGTCCGTCCAAGACAGTTGCCAACAAGAAGAAATAAGTTAGGAGGGAATTGAACTATGGCACAGGTTAAAGGCAAAAAGGTTGCTATTAAAAGACGCAGAGACAGAAAAAATATTGAAAAAGGTGCTGCTCATATCCGCGCCAGCTTCAACAATACTATTGTAACGATCTCCGACCTTAACGGAAACGCTATTTCTTGGGCATCTGCCGGAGAAATGGGCTTCAAGGGTTCCAAAAAATCCACTCCGTTCGCGGCTCAGATGGCTGCCGAGACCGCTGCAAAAGGCGCTATCGACCACGGAATGAAGACCGTTGCGGTTTATGTTAAAGGCCCCGGTTCGGGACGTGAAGCAGCGATAAGAGCGCTTCAGACCGCAGGACTTGAAGTTACTCTTATCAAAGACGTAACTCCGATTCCCCACAACGGCTGCCGTCCCCCGAAGAGACGCCGCGTATAATTTGATGGAGGTAATCTGAAATGGCAAGATATACAGGTCCTGTCTGCAAACTTTGCAGACGTGAAAACACGAAACTTTTCCTTAAAGGCGACAAGTGCATGAGCGAAAAGTGCCCGATGAACGATCCCAAGGTGAAAATACCCGGACCTCACGGCGATCGCCGCAGAAAGTTGACCGAGTACGGAACACAGCTTCGTGAAAAGCAGAAGACAAAGAGATACTACGGCGTTATGGAACGTCAGTTCGCAAACTATTTCGAAATGGCTACCAAAGTCAAGGGTTTGACTACCGGTGAAGCGCTTCTTCAGATTCTTGAAAGAAGACTTGACAACGTTGTTTACCGCCTCGGCTTCGCAATGTCCAGAGCGGAAGCAAAACAGCTTGTTAACCACGGTCATTTCACCGTTAACGGCAAAAAGGTCAACATTCCGTCTTACCTTGTTAAAGAGGGCGACGTTGTTGCCATGACCGACAAGTCCAAAGATTCCGATAAGATCAAGGGCGTTCTCGAGGCAAACTCCGCGAAGCCCGTTGTTAAATGGATCGAAAAGGACTCCGAAAACGTAAAAGGAAAGATAGTTGCGCTTCCGACGGTTGAAGATATCGACCTTCCCATCGAAGTTCACCTTATCGTCGAGCTGTACTCCAAATAATAAGGTTCGCTTATATATTTTATGTATAAAGTATATGGTAGTTTTTTTGAAGAGTGCGCTCTTCGGAACTTCCGAACCCTCGCAGACCGTCGGGTTTGCCTTGCGGGGCGATCCCGTCGGATTAACAAAGAAAACGCTGAGCGTTTAGAAAGGGTATTTATATGATAGAAATAGAAAAGCCTAAAATAGAAGCCTTAGATTGCAGCGAAGACGGCACTTACGGTAAATTCGTCGTTGAGCCTCTTGAAAGAGGTTACGGAATAACTCTCGGCAACTCTTTGAGAAGGATTCTTCTTTCTTCTCTTCAGGGCGCCGCGGTTACGTCCATCAAAATCGACGGCGTTCAGCACGAGTTTTCCACAATCCCCGGTGTTACCGAGGATGTTGCGGAAATCGTTCTCAACATGAAGGGCGTCATTGCAAAACTCCACGGCAACTGCTCCAAGTTCGCTTATATCGACATCGGAGAAGTTACCGAGGATACCTATGAAGTGACCGCCGCTGATATTAAGGGCGATTCCGATATAGAAATACTTAATCCCGAATTACACATTGCGACGTTGGGCAAGGGTGCGAGACTTTATATGGAAATAACCATCGGTCTCGGCAGAGGCTTTGTTCCTTCCGAAAGAAACAAGGCTGCCGATTCCCCGATAGGTCTTATCGTTATGGACTCCTCTCATTCCCCCGTAACTAAGGTCAATTACACGATACAGAACACTCGTGTCGGTCAGATAACGGATTATGACAAACTGACTCTTGAAGTTTGGACTAACGGCACGGTTTCCGCGAAGACAGCAGTCTCCCTCTCCGCGAAGATAATGAGCGAGCACCTTGCTCTGTTCATCGACCTTGCGCAAGATACGGACGTTACCGCGGAAGTCTGGAAAGATAATGACAGCAAGGACAAGGAAGCGATTCTCAACAAGACAATCGAAGAACTTGAGTTTTCTGTCCGTTCTTTCAACTGCCTTAAAAGAGCCGGCATAAACACCGTTGGCGACCTTGTAAACAAGTCACCCGAAGAGATGATGAGAGTTCGTAACCTCGGAAAGAAATCACTTGAAGAAGTTATTTCCAAACTTGCGGAATACGGACTTTCGTTCGCGATAGACAAAGAGTAAGAAAGGAGGCTGCTGTCGTATGAGAAAATTAGGTAGAACTGCCGATCACAGAATGTCCATGCTTCGCGGTATGGTAACTTATCTGCTTGAAAACGGCTCTATTGAAACGACCGCAACAAGAGCAAAGGAAGTTCGCTCCCTTGCAGAAAAAATGATAACCCTCGGAAAAGATAATACATTGCACGCAAAGAGACAGGCTATGGCGTTTATAACCAAGGAGGATGTTGTGAACAAACTGTTCACCGAGATCGCTCCCAAATATGCCGACAGAAACGGCGGTTATACGAGAATAGTTAAGATGGGTCCCCGCCGCGGAGACGCTGCGGAAATGGCTATCATTTCTCTTGTAGACTGATAAACTGTTCCGAAATAAAAATTCGGGGTTGCTTCGTGAGGAAGGAACCCCGATATTTTTTGTCTCCCAATATTGACAAACTCTTTCCGCTGTGCTAAAATATCAGGCAAGAAAGGGAAGTGAAAGACATGACAAGATATGAAATCGAGTGTTTCGGTCAGAATATGTCGTCACGTTACGTCGTTTACGCAGATTCGGACGAAGATGCGCAAAAACTTGCCGAAAAACATCACAGACCGTATTTTGCGGACGGCACATGGTTCGGAAGTACTAGTATTCTGAACGTGAAAACGGCAAAAAGGTATACGCTTTTTGCGGGTAAAGAAGCGAACGGCTGGCAGAAACGACCCGAAGGTCTTTGCGAAGATAAATAAAACGCAGTTCATCTCGGACTGCGTTTTATTTTATGTTGAGTAGCTTTCAAAAAATATTCGTTATCTTATAAAATTCGTTCTGTTTCCTTTTTCCGTTTCGGGAAGGGGTATTCCGCTCTTTTTGCCCGCTTCAAAGCATTTGAGCATCCACGCAAGGTTTCTTGCAAGATTTCTCATAGTCTGCAATCCTTCCGCGTCAAATGCGGCTTCTCCCGGAGCCGCTCCGTGAACGTTGTTCCAATAGGTTGAACCGATAACGGGCATCTGCGAGATTCCGAAGTATTTGTTCAGACAGTCGAACGAGGCGGTCGTTCCTCCTCGTCTGGCAACCGCAACAGCGGCTCCGGGCTTGAATCTGAACGCTCCGCTGCCGCTGTAAAACGCTCTGTCAAGGAACGAAAGTATACGTCCGCTCGGATGCGCATAATAAACGGGCGTGCCGAAAACAAAGCCGTCCGCGTCTTTTGCTTTCGCAATGAACTCATTGACTCTGTCATCGGTGAACACACATCCGTTTTCGGTGCATTTTCCGCAACCCAGACAGTCTCTTATCGGCGCTCCTCCTATCTGAAATATTTCGTAGTCGATGCCCTCTTCTTTCAGTTGTTTTCCTATCTCGGAAAGTGCGAGAAATGTGTTCCCGTTCGGGCGGGGACTTCCGTTCAGCATAAGAATTCTCATCTGTATATCCTCCGTTTCAATTGATTTCAAAAATAAATTTTTGACATGGGAGTTTTATCGGTTTTTTTTCACATTTTGCTATTGACAAAATCCCTTTTATAATGTATAATATTCAAGGTAACGCTGATGTAGCTCAGTAGGTAGAGTGCATCCTTGGTAAGGATGAGGTCGTCGGTTCGACTCCGATCATCAGCTCCAAAAATCCCGAATGCAAATGCGTTCGGGATTTTGCTTTTGTTGCAGTGTTGAGCATATGTTTAACGCTCAGCCTACCCGAAAAATAATATAAAGGGAATGTAAAAATACGAGTTTTTACATTCCCTCTTTTTAATTATTTAGAAACGAAAACAGAATCTCTCGCGTTGGGGTCAAGATACTTGTCTTTTACCGTGTTGTTGAACGAGTAACTGAGTTCCGTTTCCCATTGTTTGAGAAGTGTGTTGAACTTTGTGTTTGTCATATTTGCGCGAATATCTTCCTTAACATCCGTATAAAAACTTTCTTTTTCGTTGATGTCGTATTTCTTGATTATCCAGATACCGCCGCTGCTGACGGTTACGGTAGTAACATCTCCGACTTTCATGCTCTCTGCCGCGTCCATTATTTCGCTCGGAACCGCAATGGATTGTGATTTGTAGAAAATCTGTTCATAGCCGTTTTCGTTGTACAGAAATCCGATGTCTCTGAAATGCGCGTTATATTCTTTTGCTGTTTTTATGTTGTCGTCTCCTGTGATTTTTGAAATATCGTAAGCATTTTCCGAATACTCATCCAAAAGTTTTTCAAAGTCGGCGCCTTTCTTTTTTGCCTGCGCTTCGATTTTTGCCACTTTGTCTTTGACTGCCTGCAACTTGTCGTCCGTAAGCGTTTTTCCGTCATCGTCGGTCGTTGCCAAAATTATAGCTTTAATTCTGGTATAATTTTTATCGTAGTTGTTTTTCAGATCTTCTTCCGTTATCGGCTCTTTGCCTTTTTCCCCGTAGTAGTAATCGGCTATCTTATCTCTTCTGTAACTTGTAACGGTGATATAATCTTTGAACTGATCCTGCGTTATTCCGAGTTTTTGGCAGGCGGACGATACTGTCGAACTGTCGTTTTTGTTCAGTTGTGCGACTCTGTCGTTGTGATCTTCGTCTATCTTCTTTAGTTCTTCATCCGTAAAAGACAATCCGAGATCAACGAACTCTTTTTTGCAGGTAATGTAACTTGTAAACCTATCTGTTGCGTCCTGTCTCATAACCGCTTCAAATGTCATTGTGCTTGAACTTGACGCAGTCGATGAAAGGAACGTAGAGAAATCCTTGATTGAATAATAACTTGAATAGATCAGATATTGATTGTAATAGTAATCTCTCAAATACTGCGAGAAGAAGTTGAATGCCGATTTGAGTTCTTCCGCCGTCATTATAACGCTGCCGTCATCTGCACGGAGTTCATTGGTCGTTTCCGTTGACGATGTACTGATATTGAACGATATGAGATCCGGTTCCGGGTCTTCTTTTTTGCACGAGGTCGCAACTGCCAACGCGGATGCGAGAACAAGAAGCACGGATACTATCCTTTTGAATTTCATTTTGTCCTCCGTGAAATATATTTATATCTTTAATTATATCACTCTTCGCCTTTTTTGTCTACCGGAAGCGATAATTTTACTAAGAATTGTTGCACATCTTTTATCGGTTCTGCGGTTTTCAAAGTGAAATACGGCTTTTGCGCGGGGGTATAGAAAACTCTTTTCGGAAATGCCGCCGAGACTTCCGAAACAGCGTCCCAATCGGGCTGCGCGTCAAGGTATATGATAACGGTGTTGTCCTTTTGCTCGAGTCTCGACGCGCCGCAGCGTATGCCGAGCATTCTTATCTTTGATATGGCGATAAGTGTCATGACTTCTTTCGGTGGTTCTCCGAATCGGTCGATAAGTTCGTCCACTATGTCGCTCTCGTCTTCGTCCGTCGCCATCCCCGCTATCAACTTGTATATTTCAACACGCGTTTCCATATCTCGGATATATGTGTCGGGAATATATGCGTTGACCTTGATGTCAACGGCGCAGTCGCTTGCCGTTACCGTTTCGCCGCGTTCTTCCGCCACCGCGTCTTCAAGCAGTTTCATATACATATCAAAGCCGACCGTCATCATGTGTCCGCTCTGTTCCGCTCCGAGCACATTGCCCGCACCGCGTATTTCAAGGTCGCGCATTGCAATTTTCAGTCCCGAACCGAATTCCGTGAACTCCCTGATGGTCATCAGTCGTTTGTATGCGTCCGTGGAAAGCGTTTTGCCTTTTCTGAACGTGAAATACGCATATGCTCTTCTGTCGCTTCTGCCGACGCGACCCCTTATCTGATGCAACTGCGCAAGTCCGAGCCTGTCTGCGTCTTCGATTATAAGCGTGTTGCAGTTCGGCACGTCAACGCCCGTCTCAATTATTGTCGTGCATACCAAAACGTCGATATCGCCGTTTACAAGCGCCGTCCATATTTCGGAAAGGTCCTCCTGCGACATCTTTCCGTGCGCTACCTGTATGCGGAACCCTGTTTTTTCGTAAAGGAGATTTGCCGCTTTATATATCGTGTCAATGCGGTTGTGCAGATAAAAACATTGTCCGCCGCGCGCAACTTCACGCTTTATCGCATCAACGATTATGCCTATGTCGTACTCCGCAACATAGGTGGTGACAGGGTATCTGTTATGCGGCGCTTCCGTCAGCACGGAAATGTCGCGTATGCCCGACATTGACATATTGAGCGTCCTCGGAATCGGAGTTGCCGAAAGCGTCAGCACATCGGCGCTCTTTGACATCTCTTTCAGATGTTCCTTGTGTGCAACGCCGAACCTCTGCTCTTCGTCAACAACTATAAGCCCGAGTTTTTTGAACCGCACGTCCTTTTGAAGCATTCTGTGCGTTCCGACAAGTATCTCGACCTTGCCTTTTTTGACGCCTTCAAGAATTTTTTTCTGCTGCGTCGGCGTTCTGAAACGTGAAAGCAGTTCCACGCTGACGGGATAATCGCCGAGCCTTTTGATGAGCGTCTGATAGTGCTGATATGCAAGTATCGTTGTCGGCGCCAAAAACGCCACCTGATAGTTGTCGCATACGCACTTGAAAATTGCTCTTATCGCAACTTCCGTCTTCCCGAACCCGACGTCTCCGCAAAGAAGTCTGTCCATCGGCACGTCGGATTCCATATCCTTTTTGATTTCCGCAATGCTTCTTGTTTGGTCTTCCGTCTCCTCAAACTCGAACATCGCTTCAAAATCTTTCTGCAATTCCGTATCGGGCGAAAATGCGTGCCCTTTGATTTTTCTGCGCACGTCGTAAAGTGCAATGAGTTCTTTGGCAAGGTCTTTGACGGAATGTTTTACTTTTGCCTTTGTTCTTTGCCAGTCGTTGCCGCCGAGTTTGTTCAGTTTGACTTTGACGCCGCTGTCTCCGACCGTGTACTTTGATATCTGGTCAAGCTGCGAACACGGAAAATAGAGAACGTCCGTTCCCGCAAATTTCAGGCGTATATAGTCGTTGATGATGCCGCCCGATTCGACCTTGTGTATTCCGTCGTAAACGCCTATGCCGTAATTGACGTGAACAACATAATCTCCGACATTTATATCGGAAAAGTTCTTTATCGCTTCGCCGCGCTTGAATCGTGATTTCGGCGGCTTTTTAAGTTGTTTTTTCTGCCCGAAACTGAAAACCGCGGTCTTTTGTTCGGGACAAATGAAGCCCCAAGGCAAGTCTCCCGTCGAAATATCGAGGTTTTCATCGTTCCCGAACTCTTTTTTCAGTTCTTTTGCGTGCTCCTCGTTTGCCGCAACGATGAAAACTTTATATTTCCCGTCGAGATAATTCAGAACGTCTTCTTGCAACGATGCTGTGTTTGATACCGCTGTCGGAAACAGTTTTATTTCCGCAAGTTCGTCAAGTTTTAAGTCGTTCAATGACCTCGGAAGCGTTTCGAACACAATGGGGGAGGATAATTTTGAAACTATTCTTTCTTCGTCGAAGCAATACGGCGCATTCAGGAACGGGTAGCCCTCTTCCGAAAGCGTTTTTATGTCTTCTTTCAGCCTTGAAGCAAAGCCATCGACCGCTTCCATGCAGGCGTTGTATTCAAAAAATACAACGGTCGTGTCTTTGTCCGCATAATCAAGAATATTCGCGGCTTTTCCGTAGCAGGCGGGCAGCCAGCGGTCATGCTTCGGAAGAATGCCGCCGCGTAATTTTTCCGCATCTTCGTCCGCATATTCGTTACCCTCAAACGGGGTTATTGCTTCAAGCAGTTTTTCGGCGATTTCCGCACGGTATTCTTTTGCGGGAGTTATCCTAACACCGTCAACAGGCTCTGTTCTGCGCTGTGTATTGACGTCGAACAGCGACACCGTATCAACGTCGTTGTCCCAAAATTCTATTCTGTAAGGCTGTGCTTCGGACGGCGGAAAAATATCCACGATTCCGCCTCTTATGCTGAACTGCCCCTGTCCCGTTACATTGTTGAATCTTTCATATCCGAAAGAAACGAGGATGTCCGCCATTTTGTCAAACTCGACCGTATCGGCGGGACGTATCGTCATTTCTCTGTAATCTTCGGGCGGCATAACAAGCGTGCAGAGTGCTTCCGCAGGTATGACAACCGACGAAAACTCTTTTTTGCGTATCGCCGCAACCGTTTCTATTCGTCTGTTTTCGTCAAATCTCGAAACAGATTCGACCGTTCGGAAGTTATAATCTTTTGTCGGGAACGAAAGCGATTTCCCCGCAAGTCGGTTCATGACCGCCTGCGTTTTCACAACGTCGCCTTCGCTCGGAACGACAATGAACAGTTTTTTCTTTGTCAGTTCGGATATAAGCGCCGTGAAATACGGTTTTTGTTCGCTCACGCCGAAAACGGCGCAGGTCTTGCTCTCCTCCGCCGCACGCTGTATTTTCTGAAATTGTTCGAGCCCCGCAAGGCATTCGAGCCGTTTGTCCATTTTAGGTCCTCTGATTGAATTTTGCCATTGCGCCGTCGATACCGTCTCCGATTATTGTTTCACACGCTTCGCATATATCGTCAAGTCTCGACTCTATCGCCGTCATTTCTTCTTTCGAAAAGTTTCCGCAGACCCAATCCGCAAGATCTTCGTTTTTGTCGGGACGGTCGGCAACGCCTATTTTAATTCTCGGGAAAGTCTTCGTTTCGAGCATATTTATAATACTTTTCAGCCCGTTGTGACCTCCCGCGCTGCCCTCGCGTCTTATGCGCAGTTTTGCTGTCGGAAGCGATATATCGTCGCATAATACAATGATATGTTCGGCGGGAACTTTATAGAAATCCGCCGCTTCCGAAACGGATATTCCCGAAAGATTCATATATGTTTCGGGCTTTAACAAAAGCACTTTTTTACCGGCAATGTCCGTTTGACCGTAAAGTCCCTTGAACTTGATTTTGTTTATCTTTATCCCGTACTTTTCCGCAATGCGGTCAATGGCTATCCTGCCCGCATTGTGCCTCGTTTTTTCATATTCTTTTCCGGGATTTCCAAGTCCGACTATTATATAATCCATATCTATATCTCCGTAATAATACTATATATATTATCTAACAAAAATCACGTTTTGTAAATACCCACGCCGATAATTTTGATATTTTTTTGAAATTTGTTGACTTTTTCTTCCTGTCGCGCAATTACTTTTCGCTTTCGGGGAAAAAGTAAATATCGGAGTGCGTGTTCGCGAAAAATGACCGAGTATAAAGAATTTTTGTTACAAAAAAACTAAAAAGAGGAGAAATGTCTTGTTTTTGAAGTATATATATGATATAATCCATATGTTAAATATGAAAACACCCGAAATATTAGGAGGTATAAACTAAATGGGTAAAAAATACGTTTATCTTTTTACCGAAGGTAACGGAACAATGAGAGAACTTCTCGGCGGTAAAGGTGCCAACCTCGCAGAGATGACCAACCTCGGACTTCCCGTTCCCCAGGGCTTTACCATTTCCACAGAGGCTTGCACGCAGTATTATGAAGACGGCAAGGTTATCAACCCCGAAATTCAGGCTGAGATCATGGAATACATCGCAAAGATGGAAGACATCACCGGCAAAAAATTCGGCGACCTTGAAAACCCGCTTCTCGTTTCCGTTCGTTCTGGCGCAAGAGCATCCATGCCCGGTATGATGGACACCATCCTTAACCTCGGCCTTAACGAGCAGGTTGTTGATGTTATAGCTAAAAAATCCAATAACCCCAGATGGGCTTGGGACTGTTACAGAAGATTTATCCAGATGTACTCCGACGTCGTTATGGAAGTCGGCAAGAAATATTTTGAAGAACTCATCGACAAGATGAAGGCTGCAAAGGGCGTTACGCTTGACGTTGAACTCGGCGCCGACGACCTTAAAGAACTTGCACATCAGTTCAAAGCAGAATACAAAGCAAAGATAGGCGCGGATTTCCCCGATGACCCGAAAGAACAGCTTATGGGCGCTATCAAAGCCGTATTCCGTTCGTGGGACAACCCGAGAGCAAACGTTTACAGAAGAGACAACGACATCCCTTACTCCTGGGGAACTGCCGTTAACGTTCAGTCCATGGCATTCGGTAACATGGGTGACGATTGCGGTACCGGCGTTGCGTTCACCCGCGACCCCGCAACCGGCAACAAGGGTCTTTTCGGCGAGTTCCTGACCAACGCACAGGGCGAAGACGTCGTTGCAGGCGTTCGTACCCCGATGCACATCTCCGAAATGGAGCAGAAATTCCCCGAAGCATACAAGAAGTTCGTTGAAGTTTGCGACATTCTTGAAAAGCATTACAGAGATATGCAGGATATGGAGTTCACCGTTGAGCACGGCAAACTCTTCATGCTTCAGACCAGAAACGGTAAGAGAACCGCACAGGCTGCTCTTAAAATCGCTTGCGACCTCGTTGACGAGGGCATGAGAACCGAGCAGGAAGCCGTTCTTATGATAGACCCGCGTAACCTTGACACTCTGCTTCACCCGCAGTTTGACGCAAAAGCAATCAAGGCTGCAACTCCGATAGGCAAAGGCCTCGGCGCTTCTCCGGGAGCTGCCTGCGGCAAGATCGTCTTCACCGCAGAAGATGCGGAAGTTTGGAAAGCAAGAGGCGAAAAGGTTATTCTTGTCCGTCTTGAAACTTCTCCTGAAGACATCACCGGTATGAAGGCTTCTCAGGGTATCCTCACCGTTCGCGGCGGTATGACCTCTCACGCGGCAGTTGTTGCCCGCGGCATGGGTTCCTGCTGCGTATCCGGCTGCTCCGCCATCACAATGGACGAAGCAAACAAGAAATTCTCTCTCGGCGGCAAAGAGTTCCACGAGGGTGATTATATCTCCATTGACGGTTCGACCGGCAACATTTACGACGGAATCATTCCGACCGTAGACGCTACCATCGCAGGCGAATTCGGCAGAGTTATGGCTTGGGCTGACAAGTACAGAAGACTTAAAGTCCGCACCAACGCAGACACCCCGACCGACGCGAAGAAAGCACGCGAACTCGGCGCAGAGGGTATCGGTCTTTGCCGTACCGAGCACATGTTCTTTGAAGCTGACAGAATCGCTGCATTCAGAGAAATGATCTGCTCCGACACCGTTGAAGAAAGAGAAGAAGCACTTGAAAAGATTCTTCCTCTTCAGCAGGGTGACTTTGAAAAACTTTACGAGGCTATGGAAGGCGATCCCGTAACCATCAGATTCCTTGACCCGCCGCTTCACGAGTTCGTTCCGACCGAAGAAGCAGACATCAAGAAACTTGCTGATTCCAAAGGCAAGACCGTTGAAGAAATCAAGGCTATTATTGAATCTCTTCACGAGTTCAACCCGATGATGGGTCACAGAGGCTGCCGTCTTGCTGTTACCTATCCGGAAATCGCAAAGATGCAGACCAAGGCAGTTATCCGTGCCGCTCTCAACACTCTGAAAAAGCATCCGGATTGGACCATCGAGCCTGAAATCATGATTCCGCTTATCGGCGACATCAAAGAACTTAAATTCGTTAAGAAAGTCGTTGTAGAGACCGCTGACGCAGAGATCAAGGCTGCCGGCAGCAACATGAAGTACGAAGTAGGTACGATGATCGAGATCCCGCGTGCTGCTCTTACCGCAGACCAGATCGCATCTGAGGCTGAATTCTTCTGCTTCGGTACCAACGACCTTACCCAGATGACTTACGGCTTCTCCCGTGACGACGCAGGCAAGTTCCTTGAAGCATACTACGAAGCGAAGATCTTCGAGAACGACCCGTTCGCGAAACTTGACCAGACCGGAGTAGGCCTTCTTATGGAAATGGCTATCGAAAAGGGTAAGAAAGTTCGTCCGTCGCTCCACTGCGGCATCTGCGGCGAACACGGCGGTGACCCGACCTCTGTTGAATTCTGCGACAAGATCGGTCTCGACTACGTTTCCTGCTCGCCCTTCCGCGTTCCCATCGCTCGCCTTGCTGCTGCGCAGGCAGCTATTAAAGAGCAGGGAAACAAGTAATTGTTCCTTCCTCAAAATCGCCGATTTGACGATTGACAAAGCGTATGCTCATAAGTATCTGGAAACAGTTTCGGATGTGCACCACTTCAAAACATCAAATTGGAAAGATGTAAAGCTTTCAGTTTATATCTAAAAGAATCCCTCTGTTGAGTAAAATCGGCAGAGGGATTTTTGCGTCAATCGCACATTTTTCAATAGTCCTCCTTTGCAGTACAATGTACTCAGCAAAGGAGGTATTGCATTATGAAAGACAACTTAAAAGGCGTAGGAATCTGGGGACAACGGCATTATCAGTATCTGAAAGAAACCAAACCGAGCGTGATCGGCGTCATGCGGATGAATGGTAATCTTACCCCCTATCTGCAAAGTGTTGACGAGCAGGCAAATGAGATATGTTTCCAGTTGGTGAAGCAACTTGCCAAACAGGAAAGCGTTACCGAAGAACTCAAACGTCGCGATCAAATGGCATGGGTCGGAGCCATGAACAACATCCGCGACCGGGTCAACGAGATCGTCCTGAGCGAGGTGATATTCGTATGACGACACTGGAAGATCTGTGGTACGGTAATATAAACCCGAACGAAACTATTTTGATTCAAAACCGGCAGTCCAAACACCTACTCTCTCTAATGGGCAAAAGCCGTGATAAACTCACCGACACCTTCGCCAATCAGCAAAAGGAACTGCTCGAGAAATATGACGATGCAGTCAATGAGATGCACTCCCTCATAGAGCAGTCCGCCTTCCAATACGGCTTCTCCCTCGGCGTTCGATTGGTGACGGAAAGCGTATCAACTCAACTTACTACATAAGATTAGATGAAAGCGGGGCTTCGGCTCCGCTTTTCATTTATGAATACTGCTCCCAGCTTTACGAAACCTCATTTCTGTTTATATAGGATAACTGCACGCACTTTTTGAACACGGGTATCGTCGGCTATTAAGATTTAAAACCAGAAAACCTATCAAGACACAAAATGTCACAAATATTCCAGTGCAAAAGACTTGACAAATTGAATCAGACAGTGTATAATAATGTCACATGAATACCAAGACAAAAAAGTTGGTGATGATATGAGATTAGATGAAGTCGCAACGGTTAGAACCGGAGCAGTAACGGGTAGAAAGAAAGCCGAAGAAGGTATGCGGTCTTCCTTTCGTTATAAAATGCTGAATCTGAAATGTATAGCTGCGGAAGGATATATTGATTTAGCGTTTGCCGAAGAATACCAGGCAAAAGAAAAACTCAAACCCGAATTATTTACTCAAGAGGACGATGTACTGATTCGTCTCAGCTTTCCTTACACGTCTGTTTTGATTGACGATAACTCTTGTGGACTCGTTGTTCCGTCGCATTTCGCTATCATACGAGCAAATCGTAAGGAGGTTCTGCCCGAATACATACTTTGGTTTCTTCGCCGTGAAAGTACCTATCAACAAATTCTGCAAAACAGCAGTGGCAGCACGGCTTTTGGCACGATCAGCTCCGGCTTTATCGGTTCGTTAAACATACGGATTTTTTCCAAAGAAAAGCAAAAAGCTCTTGGGCAACTACTGCTGCTTTCAAATAAAGAACAAGAGCTGCTGTATCGCTTAGCCAAAGAAAAAGCGGTATTTAACAAGGAAACACTCAACATTATATATGATAAATTTAAAGGAGAAAACTGAAATGACTACCCGACAGAATATAGAAAAAACACTTTGGAACGCTTGCGACAGCTTTCGCGGAAAGATCGATAGTTCACGCTATAAGGACTATATCCTATCTATGCTGTTTGTAAAGTATCTCAGCGATGTGTATGATGAGACTCGTGAGACTTATATGAAGCAATACGACGGAGACGAGCGTCGTGTCGAGCGTGCCATGAGCCGTGAACGGTTTGTAATGGATGAGACCTCCACATTCGCTTACCTCTATACAAATCGCAATGACCCTGAAATCGGACAGAAAATCAACATTGCACTTGCCGCAATTGAAAACAATAACAGCGCAAAACTGCATAACGTGTTCCGTGCGATCGATTTTAACTCTTCCGTTGATTTCGGTGAGCCGAAAGAGAAAAACGCCATACTCAAGAATTTGCTGGAAGACTTCAAAGACTTAGACCTTCGTCCGTCGCAACTTGATAACGTAGATATCATCGGAGACTCATACGAGTACATGATCGCCAACTTTGCTTCCGATGCCGGCAAGAAGGGCGGTGAATTTTATACCCCTGCAAAGGTATCGGAGCTTGTGGCGCGGCTCGTTGCGCCGAAAGAAAACGACCGGATTTATGACGCAACCTGCGGCAGCGGCGGTTTACTGTTAAAGGCGTTTAAACAGATTGAAAGTAAAAAAACGCATCTCTACGGCCAGGAAAAGAATATGCAGACCTGGGCGCTTTGCCGTATGAACATGTTCCTCCATGGCGTGGACGATGCGACTATCTGGCAGGGTGACACTCTCTCAAACCCGGGCAATGTGGAAAACGACCGGTTGATGAAATTCCAGTGCATCGTCGCCAATCCCCCGTTTTCGCTGGATAAATGGGATAGCGGCTTTCTTCCCGATACCGAAAGCGAGAACGGCAAGAAAGCGAAAATGACCGCTGATCTGGATATTTACCACCGCTTTGATATTGGCGTGCCGCCGTCTTCTAAGGGCGACTATGCGTTCGTTCTACATATGCTCAGCAGTCTGGACGACACCACCGGGCGCATGGGTATCATTCTGCCACACGGTGTTTTGTTCAGGGGTGCGAGCGAGGGTCGCATCCGTCAGGCAATTATCGAACAATTCAACTTTCTTGACGCTGTAATCGGGCTTCCCGCCAACCTGTTCTACGGCGCGGGTATACCGGCTTGCATTCTGATCTTCCGCAAGGATCGCGGAACGAACAGCAAGGTTCTCTTTGTGGATGCAAGCGGCGAAGGACACTACGAAAAAGGCAAGAATCAAAATATCCTTCGGGATGAGGACGTTCAGAAGATCGTCGATACATACAAAGCATATAGAACGGATCTTTCTTACAAGGATGAGGAAAAGTTCAGTCACGTGGCAACCTTGCAGGAGATCCGGGACAACGACTACAACCTGAATATTCCGCGCTACGTTGATACCTTCGAAGAGGAAGAGCTGATCGATATCGACCAAGTACAGAAGAGCATTGCGGATATTGAAGCGGAGCTTGCCGATGTGCAGGCGCAGATGAAAAAATATATGGAAGAATTAGGAATTTGAAAGGAGAACATAAATGGCAACGACAGTTAATAATGCTTTCTCAGAATTTATGAAAAATATTGTAAATTTAGACGCAGATGTTGTATCTAATGCGAGAAGTAGCAGAGATAATCTATTGGAAAATATCGCAGAATTCGATAATGCAGATGGTTTTTTCAATTTGTATCAAGGTTTCAATGTACACTATGGCTCTTTCGCTCGTAAAACCAAATGCAGAGAACTTAATGATATTGATCTAATGATTGGTATCTCTGCCGATGGTGCTACTTACAATGCTAATGATCCATGGGACAACATGAAAATTACAGCAAGCACCATAAATGCGGCACAAATAGAATGCGCACGAGACGATGGCACCTTAAACAGTACACAAGTATCCAATAAATTTAAGGATAAACTCAAGAATGTGCGAGAATATTCTCGATCAGAAATCCGAAGAAGTGGTGAAGCAGTAATTTTGAACTTGAAATCAAAAGACTGGTCATTTGATATTGTTCCCTGTTTTCATACTGTAACTGAAAGTGAGGGTTGTGCATATTACCTTATTCCAAATGGTAGTGGCAACTGGAAAAAAACAGATCCGCTGAAGGACAGGGAACATGTAACTAACACAAACAGAGAGAAAGACGGGCTCGTTTTAGAACTTATAAGATTGTGCAAAAAATGGAATAAAGTAAAAAATGCGAAAACACTTCCATCGTATCTTTTAGAAACAATGATCATAAATCATTGCGATGAAGAGAGTGAATTAAGTCAATGGATTGACATTAGATTCAAAAATACATTAAAATACATCGCTGATCACATAACATCTCCTGTATATGATATGAAAGATATTCAAGGTAATATAAATACTATTGATATCTTAGATAAATACACTTTGAAAGAAAAAGCACAGTCGGATTACGAAAAAGCTTGTGAGGCAATAAAATACGAAACGGAAGAAAAAGATCACAAAAAATCGATTAACAAATGGCGTGAAATTTTTGGGGGAGATTTTCCGACGTATGGATAAAAACATTTATGAATTGCAAAACAAAGATATTATTATAAATGCACTTGTAGTTCAAAGCAAACTTTATAGCAAAGCAAAACGAATAAACTATTTATCCTTAATTCTATGTGTACTCCTGCCAATCAGTTATTCTTTAACAAAGAATTTTTTATCTGGCGAAATATTGCTAACTATAGGTGCCTTGTTTACGATTGCACTCGTATTCATTTCGCCTGCATTATCCACTTGTGCTTTTAAGCAAAAAAGAACCGCCGCAAAGATTCAGCAAACTATAGATTATTTCCTGTTTGAGGATGACACATTTAAAACTCGCGACGATGAGTGGGGCGAGTTATATACAAAGGACGAACTCCTTGAATTTATCGCAAAAACTAAATTTTCTAAAAAAGATATGGAGAATAAGAAAAACTGGTATAGTGATTATTCTTCTTATCCCCATGTAATGCAAGCATATTATTCACAGTGCGAATGTGTTAGATGGGATGAGGATTTGCGTAAATGTTTTGTAAAGGGTTTATATATATGCGGAGCATTTCTAATAACGGTTGTACTTATCCTTGCAGTTGCATTAAAAATGACAGTGTTTGAACTTGTAATAAATATTGCAACATTTGCTCCGCTAATCAAGGTTTTATTACCGTTAAAAAAGAAGCTGGTCGATGACTGTAATCGATTAAAGAAAATTTCATATGAACATAGCACTATAAATAATCAGTTTGGTGTTGTTATCGGCGGCGAAGAACTATATGCAAAAATAATTAAGATACAACGCCAATTGTACGATCATAGAGCAAACGCAATAATGGTGCCTGATTTCTTTTACAGATTTCTAAGGGATAAACAACAAAAAATCGAGGACAAAATTGCCTCTCAGAAAACTAATGGAGGTGAATTATGAACTCACAAATAAAACAACGAATTGACCAAATCCGGCGTGGCGAGGTGCCGGAAGGATATAAAAAGACGAAAGTCGGAATTGTGCCGGAAGAATGGGAGATAACGAAACTTTATTTGATATCTTCACATGTTAGTAAGAAAAACACAAACGGCGAGGTCCAAACCACTTTTACCAATTCTGCCACGCAAGGTGTTATTAAGCAAACCGATTATTTCGATAAGGAAATATCCAACAAAGAAAATATTACAAGTTATTATGTGGTTCAAGAAAATGACTACATATATAATCCAAGAATTTCTGTATCCGCGCCCTGTGATCCTATTAATAAATCTCATTTTTCAGAAAATGGTATTGTCTCTCCGTTGTATACTGTCTTCAGATTGAACGATGTTTTTCAACAGAACAAATACATCGAGTTCTTTTTTAAAAGTTCCTTTTGGCATAGCTATATGTGTGGGATTGCAAACTATGGCGCAAGACATGACAGAATGAACATTACGAATTACGATTTGTTTAATATGCCGATTCCCTTTCCCCCTATTGCCGAGCAAGAGAAGATTGCCGAGATTTTACAGACGCAGGACAAGGTGATTGAGCTTCAACAGAAGAAAATTGACGAATTGAAACGGCTCAAAAAAGTGTATCTGTCGAAAATGTTCCCGAAAAAAGGTTGCAATGTCCCCGAAATCCGTTTCCCGGGGTTTACTGACCCTTGGGAACAGCGTAAGGTTCAAGATGTTGCTGACCGCTTGGATAATCTGCGTATCCCTGTTGCAGCAAATCTTCGAGTTCACGGAACAACGCCGTATTATGGTGCAAACGGAATTCAGGATTATGTGGAGGGATTTACACACGATGGAGAATTTGTCCTTGTTGCTGAAGATGGAGCGAATGACTTAAAAAACTACCCTGTAAAATGCGTAAACGGGCGTATTTGGGTCAATAATCACGCTCATGTCCTTCAAGGAAAGGCGGGAATTTCCGATAATAGTTTTCTTGCCTTTGCCATAAGTCAATCAGATATTGAATCACTTTTGGTAGGTGGCAGTCGAGCAAAGTTGAATGCAGAAACCCTAATGAGCATTGAGTTTAAACTGCCCTGCTTGCAAGAACAGTATCGAATTGGCGAGTATTTGACACAGCTCGACCACCTTATCACCCTTCATCAGCGTAAGTGCGATGAGGAAAAACAAAAAAAGAAAGCCCTGATGCAGCTTTTGCTGACGGGTATCGTGAGGACAAATAAATGAAGGAGTTTTTAATTAATAATCTTGACGTTTTTGTTACAATATTGTGTTTCTTTATTACATACAAGCTGACTACTAAAACGTTTGGCAACGAAATTAAGAAGAGCAAGATTGATCAAAACGTAGAAGCAATTCACTCATTGCCATTAGAACTTTGTAATATGATGTCGAAAATCCAAAAGTCGCAAGGATCAAAAAATACGGTTTCGGCATCTGAATATGAATCTTTAATGACAAAAATTTTTGCTTATGGTAGCAAAGATTCTGTAGCCATCGCTATTGAAATTCAGCAAACATTTTATAGAGTTAATAAAACTGGAGAAGATTGCGGACAATATCTGCTGGTATTATTTTCTTTGCTAATTACTCAGCTAAAATATGAAATTAGTGATGAAATAATTTCTCCTGAATCTTGGTTCAAATTAAAAATCAATGATTATGACACAGTAAGAGAGAAAATGATTGATAAAATAAATCATGTAGTTAAAACTTTCGAATTAAACAAAAAATTCATGGTAAAAAAGTGAGGTGTACCTTATGGCATCCAATCCCCCGAAAGGTGACGGTCACAGAAACGGTGCTGTAAAACAGCGTTCTCAGACCTACAATCCCAAGACACAGACATGGACCAAGCGTGATACCAATACCGGTAAGTTCATGGATGGCAAAAAAGACGGAACGCCGTTCAAAGGTGTCCGCAAGGAGAAATAATGCGGCGAACAGCGAGGCGTTTTTCGTCTCGCTACATCTGCTTATTATACAGGAGGTTCAAATGAGTTACCAATATCAGTCGGATCTATATCTTGAAGATAACATCAGCAAGTATCCGGCGATTGAATTGCTTTGCAAGCTGGGATATGAGTACATCTCGCCGGATGACTGCATGGCGCAGCGCGGGTCGCTTTTTCATGTGCTCTTGAAAGATGTTTTGCGTCGTCAGCTTGCCAAAATCAATGAGTTTGAGTTTGACGGAATACGATACAAATTCTCGGCAGACAACATTGAGAAAGCGATCTCCGATCTGGACGAGCCGCTCACGGAAGGGCTGATCCGAACAAGCGAAAAGATCTATGATTCGCTGATGCTCGGCAAGAGTTATCTTGAAAAACTGGCGGACGGATCGTCAAAAAGCTTTAACTTGAAATATATCGATTGGGAGAATCCCGGCAACAACGTTTTTCACGTGACAGAGGAATTCTCCTGCGACAGTTGGGACAAGCAGAAAAATGCTCGTCCCGACGTTGTGCTGTTTATAAACGGCATTCCATTTGCGGTGATCGAGTGCAAAGCGCCGACGATAAGCGAAGACCAGGCGGTTGAACAGATGATCCGCAATCAGGGGAAAGACTATATTCCTCAGCTTTTCAAATATGCACAGATCGTCATGGCGACCAACAAAAACGCCGTGAAATACGGCACCTGCGGGACGGGAAAGAACTTCTGGTGCATCTGGCGCGAGCAGGATACTGAGTGGCAAAACAAATTGCTCGATCAGTTTGTGGTGGGCAGAGAGCCCACCGTGCAGGATAGAAATATCGTCTCCCTTTTCTCCCCCGAGCGATTGATGAAATTGACCAAGTATTTCGTTCTGTATGACGCCAACGTCAAAAAAATCTGCCGTTATCAACAGTTTTTCGCTGTTGAGGAAATTATCAAAACGATCAACACGAACGACGCCGCAGGCAACCGCCAAAGCGGCGTGATCTGGCATACGCAGGGCAGCGGCAAATCGCTCACTATGGTGATGGTGTCCAAATACATCTTGGAGACTATGAGCAATCTAAATCCGCGTGTGGTCATCGTCACCGACCGAAAAGAGCTTGACAAACAAATTGCGAAAACCTTTTCTCATACCCGTCTTGCACCGGCAAGGGCAACAAGCGGAAAACATCTAATTGTGCTCATCAACAGCGGTAAATTTGACGTGATCACGTCTATCATCAACAAGTTCAACACGGTTGAAAGCTGCGGTCTGAAAAACAATTCCCGTGATATTTTCGTGTTGGTTGATGAAAGCCACCGTTCCAACTATGGCTCGCTTGCCGCCAAAATGCGCACCGTCTTCCCCAACGCCTGTTATATCGGGTTCACCGGTACTCCGCTGATGAAGAACGAAAAAAGCACGCTTGCGCGTTTTGGCAAACTGATCCACAAATACACCATTAAAGACGGCGTTGAAGATAAAGCGATCGTTCCGCTGATATACGAAGGTCGATTCGTAGAACAGAACGTAGACGAGGAAAATATCGATCTGTGGTTCAGCCAAGTAACCAAAAAACTGAGCGATGCGCAAAAAGCCGATTTGCGCGACAAGTGGAGCACGATAAAAAGACTTGGCTCCACAGATGCGCGTATCAAACGAATTGCACTTGATATCAATCAGCATTTCCTGGAAGGTTACAAGAACACCGGATTCAAAGCGATGCTTGCCTGTAATTTCAAAAAAGATGCCGTTCGTTATCAAAAGTGTTTCGAGCAATTCGGTGATCTGACCACCGCTGTCGTCATTTCCGCACCGGATATGAGAGAAGGTGTGGATGAGGTCGACGAAAGCACCGACGATATGGTGGTTGCATTCTGGAATAAAATGATGCAGCAATACGGCAATGCCGACGATTACGAAGATACACTGAAAAACAAATTTATCGACGGCGAAATCGACATTATGATCGTGTGCAGCAAGCTGCTCACGGGTTTTGACGCGCCGCTCACACAGGTATTATACATTGACAAAGAGCTGAAAGATCATGGACTTTTGCAGGCGATCGCACGTACCAACCGTTTGTGCGAAGGCAAAGATTTTGGCTTGATCGTCGATTACAGAGGATTGATTGCCAAACTCGATTCCGCCATGGAAATGTACAGCGGCTCCGGGCTGGAAGAGTTTGACTCGGAAGATCTTAAAGGAACCGTCGTGGACGTGATGGTTTACGTCAGCCGTCTGCGCGAGGCTTATTCGCATCTGTGTGACATATTCAAACCGATCAGGAACTCAGAGGACACAGAAGAAATTGAAGTATATCTTGCAGACGATGAAGTTCGCGGTAAGTTTTACGATGCTTTGTGCGTGTTTGGTCGCGCGCTGAACATGGTGATGAATTCCGAAAAGGCATACGCGGCATTTGAAAAAGCGGAGCTCGGGAAATATCAGTCGGCATTTATCTTCTATTCTAAAGTGCGCAGAAGCGTCAAGATTCGCTATGCGGATATGATCGACAACCGGGAATATGAGTCGCAGATGCAGAATCTTCTTGACACTCATTTATCCGTTGTCGGCCTCAAGCAGCTGACTAACCCGGTGGATATTCTGAATGAGGATGATTTTGAGAAGGAGTTACAAGAGCTTGGTTCCTTGCGTTCTAAAGCTGATGCGATCTTATCTCATGTAACGAAAAGTATCAAGGTCAACCGGGACGAGAACCCCGCCTATTACGATAGCTTTTCTAAACGCATTAAGACTGCGCTGGAGGATTACAAGAATCGAGTTATCACCGAAGCAGAATACCTGGACAAGATGAAATCGATCCTTGCCGATTATCGCAAGGGGACAACGAACATTGTTTACCCTGAGAGAATCAAAGGAAATCTGCATGCTCAGGCATTTTACGGTGTCATCGCCGCCATTCTGGACGATGTAATTGATATGGGACCCAATATTGAAACGGTATCGGATATTTCGCTTGAGGTCACGAAAATCATAGAAAAGCACGATACGGTCGATTGGCAAACAAACAAGGATATTCACAACAAGATTGCGCAGGACATTGATGATCTGTTCTACGATTTGGAAAAAAATCACGGATTCAAGGTGGATTTTGACACGATCGACAAGATCATTGAAAACGTTATTACCGTTGCGCTCAGGAGATTCAAATGAAAAGAATAATTGAGCTTGACGGCAGAACGGTAGAATATGATTTGGAGAGAAAGAACGTTAAAAATCTGAATCTGCGGATCAAAGCAGATCAAAGTGTGTATGTTTCCGCAAATCATAAAGTATCAGAAAAAACTATACAGGATTTTCTGCAAAGCAAGTCAGATTATATCCTAAAAGCCCTTGATCGTTATGCGGAAATGGCAAAATACGCTCCTAAGCCGAAAACGTACATTGATGGCGAGAGTTTTAGGATCCTCGGACATGATCTGCGGTTAAAGGTAATACAAGGAAAAAGAAATTTTGCTGTTTCAGATGAAATCTACGTGACATTGGTTGTAAAAGATCCAAATGATCACGATATGAAGAAGCGAACGATGGATAACTGGATCAAAAAGCAATGTCAAGAGTATATTCAGCAAGTTTGTGAATCCGTCTATCCGAAATTTCAAAAATATGGCGTCGAGTTTCCGGTGCTGCGTTTCAGGAACATGGTTTCACGATGGGGCAGTTGCCAGCCAAAACGAAAAATTCTAACGTTCAATATTGCTCTGATAGAAGCTCCGTTATCGTGTATTGAATATGTGGTTACGCATGAATTTGTTCACTTTTTACAGCCCAATCATTCGAGAAAGTTTTATCAGTATCTCAGCATGTTTATGCCGGATTGGAAAGAACGAAAAAGTTCACTTGAGAAAACTTACAATTATTTCGAATAATACAAAGATTATAGAATGTCGCAATGGGCAATAAAAAGAATCCAAATCAAGATCCCTTTGAGGAATATCAGCGCGAGTCCGATCCGTCGAAACGCGAGCGAAGCTATGCTTGGCATACGGCTATCGGACTTCAAGCTGTGGACGGGCTGGAAAACCGGTGTTTTTCCCTCTGCTGAGGAAAATCGGCAGAGGGATTTTTGTGTCAATCGCACATTTTTGTTTTTTCCTCCGTTGCGGTACAATGTACTTGCGAAGGAGGATTTTGCTGTGAAAGATGAATTTATTACCCGCGTCGGCGTTTTGGGACAGCGCCGCTACAACTATCTGAAGAAGCACTTCACTACGGTCATCAACGTCATGCGAATGAACGGAACACTCGAACAGTACATCAAATACATTGACAAAGATGCAAAGGATATGTTCGATAAGCTGGTAAAACAATTGTCTGATAGTGAAGGCATCAACGAAGAACTGAAATCCGCCAATGAAATAGATTGGATTCGTTCTATGAACAGCATCCGCAATCGTGCGGAAGAAATCGTTCTCAGCGAGGTGATTTACAACTAATAAACTGCGAGGCCTGAAATATGGCTCCGTTTATTGTTTCGCCAATATCAATATTTGACAAACAAATGACCCCTTGCGCTTCGTAGAAAATAAAGTATACAATTTTCCCATAACGCTTGATTTTTCGTAGAAAATAGTATATAATAAAATTGAATTTGTACAATGGAAATTTTCTATGAAAGGTTATGCTTTATGAAACGTCCGGATTATCTGAATCAAATACGAGGCAATATCGAAAAAGCCGAAAACGGTTCAGTGTTTGTTTCAACAGACTTTACCGATATAACCGATAAGAAAACGGTGAACATGGGGCTTATTCGCCTTGCGGATGAGGGCTTGATAAAAAAGATATTGTTCGGCGTTTATTACAAGCCGGAGTTCAGCGAGTTGCTTGGCGAAGCCGTTGCCCCGTCACCGAACAAGGTGGCTCACGCTCTCGCACGTAACTTCGGATGGACTATTGTCCCCTGCGGCGATACGGCTTTGAATCTTTTGGGACTTTCAACGCAAGTCCCGTCTCAGTGGGTATATGTTTCCGACGGCGCATACAAAGAGTACACTTTCGATAATACAACAATCAAATTCAAGCGTACCACAAACAAGGAAATATCAAAGGTTTCCTATAAAACGGCGCTAACCATTCAGGCGTTGAAAGCGCTCGGTAAAGAAAACATCACCGAGCAAGTAATATTGCGTCTGAAAAAGATATTGACCGATGAAGAAAAAGAAAAGATGTTGGCAGAGTCGAAATCTGCAACATCATGGGTTTTAGAACTTATCAAAGTGATTTGCAAGGATGAAGAGAAATGAGAGATATCGCAAGGTTAAGTGAAAAGGACAAAAAGGCACTTTTCCACAATACTGCCGCTAAAATGGGCATGACCGATGCCATTATTGAAAAGGATTTTTGGGTATGCTTTATGCTCGATTATCTTTTTCATCGCTGTCAGTGGAAGAACAATATTGCTTTCAAGGGCGGCACAAGTCTTTCAAAATCTTATGGACTCATTGAACGCTTTTCCGAAGATATTGATTTGATTCTCGATTGGCGTGTTCTCGGTTATGAAAAGGACGAGCCGTGGGAAGAGCGAAGCAATACAAAACAAGATATTTTTAACAAGGAAGCCGGCACGAAAACCGGAGCTTTTTTGAAAAACGAATTTATGCCTGCCGTTATTGCCGATTTGAAAAACGAGCTTGGCTGTAATGTGAATTGTTACATAGAGGACGACGATCCGCAGACCGTTGTGTTCGCCTATAACCGTAGCTTTGATGACACTGCCATCCTGCCGGTTATCCGTCTTGAAATCGGTGCACTTGCGGCGTGGACTCCTGCCGCCGAAAAAACGATAACTCCCTATGCCGCCGAGCAATACGGCAGACTGTTCAAACAGCCGAGTACTGAAATCTTGACCGTTTTACCGAAGCGAACATTTTGGGAAAAGGTTACAATTTTGCATAGAGAGGCATACCGTCCCGAAAACAGCACGGTACCTGCAAGATATTCCCGCCATTATTATGATCTTTATTGTATGGCAAATTCGCCCGTAAAAGCTGAGGCTTTCGCCGACTTAGACCTGCTCGATAAAGTTGTACATTTTAAGGATAAATTCTACCGTTGTTCGTGGGCAAGATACGACGAAGCCAAACCCGGTACTATGAAATTGATTCCTTCAGAGAAAAATATCAAAATTCTGAAAGACGACTACGAACACATGAAAAATATGATTTACGGCGATAAACCGGATTTTGATGTAATTTTAAATGCGGTTAAACAGCTTGAAGATGAAATAAATACACTATAAATACTTTTTTGAATTTGAATTTTCAAAATATATTTGAGGAGACCTGAAAATGACGGAAGAACAGATTAAATTGTTGTGTAAATTAGCTATTGAAAACAGTAGTAAACAACTTACTAATGCGCAAAAAGAAACATTAAAGCAAGCAATCGACGAGTCAAAAACCGTAGAAGACCTGTTTACAGTTGCAATGACAAAGCTTTTGATAATCTTTTGAAGTGCAAACAAGGTATTCTTCATGATTTGTTCTTTAGTTTTACAAGTTATGATTTCTAAGGAGGCAGTTATATGGCGAACAAAATCAAATTCACGCCGGAGCAATTAGACGAATTACAATCATTCTTTCAGAACAATGATTTTACGGCAAATATGACGCTGAACCGTGAATGTAATTTAAAAGGCGAACAGGCTGAAATATTTGTTCGCATCAAAAAGATTTTCGGGGAATACTGGCTCGGGAATTTGCGTCCGCTCGGTGTTAATCGTAAAATGAAGAACTTTTCAAAAGACTATCCGGTAAACCTTTTGGAGAATGCCGACGCGGACTATTTCTCCGAGCAAATTTCTGAAATCTACACGGATCCGGACAAGCTGAACGAATATATTGACAGATTTTTTGAAATGTACGGCGAGCCGGTTATGCTCGGGATTGACTGCTATGCGAAGTCCGTAGGCAAAGAGGCTGACGATCTTACCGACGAAGAAATACATACGGTAGTTGAAAAGGTTGCCGGAGTAATTGACGAAACGCTGATTGAAACGGTTATGCAGGGTCAGCAGGTTCCAGCAATTTTCGGTGTTTCTAAAAAAATCCCTCAACACGAAGATTTTACAGAACGCTTGAATCAGGACAAAATAAACTTTTACAACAAGTGGACTCATTGCAAAACCAAGCTCGGCGCGCCGCTCCTTTTCAGCGAGTTATCGGAGGACGAAACAACCGATATTGAAGGCGCAAAAATGTTTTTTTCAAATGACCCTGAGGAAGAACGGCGGTATATATTCCTGCGTGATGAGTTCGCCAAAACGCTGAACAACACCGACAAAGAGATATATTACCTTTCGGAAAAAGGGATTACTCAAAAAGAAATTGCAAAGCGGCTCGGCTACAAAACCCACAGTGCAGTCAGCAAACGAATGAAAATAATGAATAAGCATTTCAAAGAATTCTTAGGCTTTGAAAACTGAATAAGTAATAATTTACGGCGGTGTTCCGAAAAATGGAGCACCGCCGTTTTTTATATCCGAAAATATTTTTTTAAAAGCCTAAAAAATTTTTTAAAACTCAGGAACATTTTTAAATTTTGGCCCTGTACTGTATATGGATGGGGATAAAGCTACAATCATTTTTTTCAAATGTCATTGAAAGAGAGAAACAACAATATTTACATAAAAATAAACAAAAAGGAGAACGATACAAAATGACGAATAGCAGTCTTTGGGAACAGGAAAATCAAGAAAAGCTTAGGGATGACTACTTTTACAGATGCGCTCATGGAATTCAAAACAATTATGTTTATCCTATTCGACGGATTATTTGTGAAGGTTGCGGCAACATCTTTTATACTATGGTGCCTGTCAAAAAATACTGCAACGAAAGATGCTGCTATCTGGGCTTTTGGAAACACAAGCGTGAAAAAAGGTTGGCGATGAGAAAAGATACGGTCTGCAAAACCTGCGGAAATACTTTTACGCCAAAACGTTCCGATGCCGTATATTGCAGTAATGCCTGTCGGCAGAAGGCATACCGACAAAGTGTTACGGATAACGGTAAGTGCTCAAAATGACCACCTACCGTTATCTGTAACGTTTGAGGAACCGAAAAGCTATTCCAAGGTGTCAAATTGGCACCTTGGAATCAGAAAAATTCAGATGCTTAAGTTAATTCAGATCGGCCGAAAAGTCGGTCTTTAATTATGCAAAAATTCAGAAAAGAGGTGATGAAAATTGATTGTATTAAAACAGAATCAGTGAGAGGCATGGGTTTAGCAAGCACTGAATTTGGGTGCACCAAATTCTACTTGCTTGCAAATGGCATCGCATTAGCAAGCAACGTGTTTGGGTGCACACACCGCAAACACACTTGTTAGGGGTAGCTTTCCGCGTCCCCTAAAACCCCAAAAAGAAAGGATGGTAATTATCGAAAAAAGAACAGAGAGAATTAAGTTTTGGTTGACGGATAAAGAGTTAAAGCAAATAGACCGTAAAGCAGGAAAGCTCGGTATGAATCGTTCCGAGTATATTCGCTATCTCATCGCCAACTGCGAGCTTGTTCACACACCGAACATTGATTATGAGGGCTATTACAACAGACTTAAATGTATCAGTGATGAAATAAACCACCACTTAATTGTTCTGAATCAAATCGGTACATTGGATGAGCCGCAGTTTCATAGGATCTGCGAGGAGGCAATCGAAACGGCGAAACAACTTTCAAATGATCTGACCGAAAAGCTGGATATTGAAATTGAAAAGTCGAAGGAGGTGAACACTTGAGAAACGGAAAGCATTATGTCCCTGTTCGGATGACAAAAAGCGAAAAAGAGAATTTCTTAAAGCTCAGTGAGTTATGCCGTGCCCCTGAGAAAACAGTTTTGTATTGGCTTCTAAACGGTATGATTGTCTACGAAAAGCCGCCCGAAATCTTTTTCAAAATCACAAGATTGATGTTGAGACTGGAAACCAATGTAGCCCATATTTGGCTCGGTGGCAGTATTTTATCAGAAGCGATAAAAACGAAATATTACAAACTATCAAAAGAAATAAACAATTACGATTGCGAAATCACTTTCAAAGGATTATTTGCAGAAGCGCACTACGGCGAAAACCGAAAATAACAGTATTGAAAGGCAGTAATTATGACACAAGCAAACCAAACTGCCGTTTCAAGCATATTTTTCTATACACTCTTTTTTACAAAGGAAACGGCAGACAAAGAAAAATTAAGGAGATTTTATAATGAAGAAAGAAACCGAAATGTCTGCCGAAAAGGTAGTAAAACAACCTAAACCGAAGCTTATGAGCATTAAACTTGAAAAGCTTCACCCATTCCGCAATCACCCGTACAAGGTAATAGATGATGAGTCCATGGCAGAGTTGATCGAAAGCATAAAGCAATACGGAATGTTAAACCGCATTATCGTCCATTCGCTTGAGGATAAACAGGACGAATACGAAATTATATCCGGACACCGCAGAGTACACGCCGCCGAGCTTCTTGGAATGAAGGAAGTCCCGGCGGTTGTTCATTTTATCGACCGTGACGAGGCAACGGTGATGATGGTGGATTCAAACTGCCAAAGAGAAAACCTGACGCTTATGGAAAAGGCTCGTTCTTACCGGATGAAAACGGATGCATTATCTCACCAAGGCAAAACCTTGGGACAGAATGTCCCGAGGTCTGAAAACAACCGTACTGCCGCAAAAGTCGGGGTAGACAGCGGCGACAGCTACAAAACCGTGCAACGCCTTATCCGTTTGACCTATCTTGTGCCGGAATTACAGCAGTTTGTAGATATCGGCAAAATGAAAATGCTTCCGGCTTATGAGCTTTCGTTCCTTAATGAAGAAGCTCAGCGAGATATTGTTGACCGTATTGACGAAACCGAAAGCTTTCCGTCGCACGCACAAGCCCGCCGTATGCGAAAGGCGTTTGAGGAAGGCAAATTAAATTACGATACCGTTACCGAGATCATGGCAGAGGTCAAGCCGAATCAGGTGGAAAAACTGAAAATTCCAATGAACGATATCAAGAAATATGCACCTGATTGCTCCACACCTAAGGAACTTTCCGACTTTATCATTAAATTGATGAAGCAGGATTATGAGCGCAAATACCGTGACCGCGATGACTGTCGCTAATCGCACATTTGCAAGGAGAAAAACGGATGGGTAAAATAATGTCGAACGATCCTAAAATGTGCTATGCGGCACTCAAATTGATTGAGCAATTATACAAGGACGGTCACATTCCGGTGTATATGTACCGCAACATTCTAAATGATTATGCCGAAATCGTTGACCTTTCAAAATTTACCGTAGCGAAGGAGGAAAATGAATGTACGAAATAAATCGGGTACCCAAGAGAGTCGTAATTTATGCCCGTGTCTCTACCGAACACGAAGCGCAGATAAATGCTCTTGAAAATCAGCTTGACTGGTACAAGCCCATTTTGGAAATGCACAAGGAATGGCAGGTCGTGAATTGGTACGTTGACAAAGGCATTACCGGCACATCCGCTGAAAAAAGGCCGCAGTTTATGCAGATGATATTTGACGCCAAATGCGGTAAGTTTGATATGATTATCACCCGTGAGGTATCCCGTTTTGCGAGAAACACCGTTGATACGCTCAACTACACACGACTTTTGAAAACTCATAAGGTTGATGTCTACTTTATTAACGATAACATCAAAACCTCGGACGGAGACGGAGAATTTCGACTGACCATTATGGCATCGCTTTCGCAGGACGAAAGCCGAAAGACCTCCGTCCGTGTAAAAGCCGGACAGCAAACCTCTATGGATAACGGTGTGTTCTACGGAAGCGGGAACATTCTCGGTTATAGACGAAAAGAAACCATAGACGATAACAATAAAAAGCATGTGGATTTTCTTGTTGAGCCGGAACAAGCCGAAACCGTAAAAATGATTTTCAGTATGTATCTTGACGGTCATGGGTTAATGCAAATCAAGAATGAATTGGAACGGCAAGGACGGCTGACGGCTATGGGAAAAACAAATTGGCATTGCACGGTAATTTCCCATGTCCTAAAAAACTCATTCTACTGTGGAATTATCACTTACCACAAAGAATATGTGCCGGACTTTCTCGTTCAAAAGAAAGTTAAAAATTACGGTGAGATTGAATTGACACAGGTAAAAGGCAGACACGAGCCGATTATAACGGTTGAACAATATGAAAGGGTACAAGCAATTATGAAAAGCAAGACAAAAGAGCCGAAAATCACACCCAACGGACGAAATTGTACCGGAAAAACTCTACCAAAGGATATATGGGGCAGACTCCTTGTCTGCTCCTGCGGTCACGGCGTAAACCGTGTTCATTGGTCGGGCTCGGGAAAGACGATGAAAATAGCATACCGTTGTCGCTCGGTAACTCAAAACGGGACACCGGAAAATCGCAAAAAGAAGGGATTGCCCTATGAGGGGTATTGCAATTCTCCGATGGTTCCTCGTTGGAAGCTTGAAATGATGGCAATGTATATTTTCAGAGAATTTCTTAATAATCGCGATGAGGTATTGGCACTTGCCACATCAATGCTTGAAGCACACATCGATGATGTGCCGGAAAGCGACAGTATGACGAGATATGCTTTGTCGTCAAAGCAAGCCGAGCTTGATAAAATGCAAAAGCGGATTGACCGGCTAATGGATATGCGAATGGACGGAGAAATTACCGCAGATGTGTTCATGAAGCAAAGCACCGAAACGCAGATGAAGATTGACTCCTTAAAGGATGAAATCGAAGCATTGATGCCGAAGAAGGAAGACACTGTCACAAATTACAGCGAGAAGATGGAAATGCTCCGTTTTGCCCTTTCTCAGTACAATGCTCCCGAGTACTTTGAAAACGGAATCCCCGAAAGCGTTATTGATGCCTATGTTGAGAAAATCGTTGTTTTTGAAGACCATTTTGAATGGTATCTTCGATTCGGCGGAAATGACCCGCTGAAATGCCGTGTGAACGGCAAGAAAGATGCAAACTCCGAGGTAATCTTCGGGGACTCTCCCTCATCACTAACCGAATTAGAGAAACACAGGCTGCTATTAAACAAAAGTAGGCTATCGTCCCGTCAGCGGAAAACTGAATAGACCTATCGTATGTACGGTGAGGATGCTCGTCATCCTCACCGTATTCTTGTAATCGAAAACCACGCGACTATCGCGTGGTTTTCGATTACAAGAAATCGGTTCCGAAGAGTTTCAGTCTTCGGAACCGATTTGTGCTGCTTTATATTCTATTTTTCTGTTCCCGGAAAGAACAGCGCCACGGTCCCGGGACCGACGTGTGCGCCCGTTACGGGTTCATAGCAGACGTTATAACATTTGCCCGTGAATCCTCTTTTGCGAAGTTCTTTGAGTAATATTTCCGCGTCTTCGGGGGCGTCCGCATGAGCTATGCCTATCTCCGAGGATTTATCTTTTGCGAGCTTTTCATATTTTTCCGCAAGCATCAAAAGCGCCGCCTGTCTGCCGCGTGCCTTGCCGCAGGAAACTATTTTGCCTTCTTCGTCTCCTTTGAGCACAGGTTTGATTTTAAGAAGAGTGCCCACTATCGTGGCGATTCCGCTGAGTCGTCCGCCGCGTTTCAGATATTCAAGGTCATCGACCGTGAAATATTGACACATCGTATTGCGGTCTTCTTCGATGATATCAACTATTCTTTCAAGTTCGACCCCTGCCGCAAGCATTTTTGCCGCTTTGATAACGAGCAGTCCCTCTCCGAGAGATGCCGCAAACGTATCTATCGCAACAATTTTGCGGTCGGGGTATTCGTCTTCGAGTTCCATTACGGCAATGGACGCCGCGTGTGCCGCGCCGCTGATACCGCCCGACATTCCTATGTAAAGAACATCGTCGCCCTTGTCAAGCGCTTCACGGAAGCCGTCCATAAAATCAACGATGTTTATCATTGAGGTTTTCACCATTGCTCCGTTTCGCATGGCATCGTAAAATGCTTTGCCGTCGAAATCGCCCTCAGGGCTTTGGTCGGAATCTTTTCCGTCAACGCGGTATGTGAACGGAACAAGTTTTATGCCGTATTCTTTGATTATGTCCGAGGTTAGGTTTGCCGAAGTATCCGTATAAAGTTGTATCATGATTTTTCCCTTTTTTGAATTTTTGCCCGCGGCAAAACGTGTTGCGCCGTTTGGGCTTGATTTCTATGTTTATATAAACATCATATACCCGTTTCGGGCAAAAAGCAACCTACGACCTCTCTTTTTTCGGCTACGGGTCGGGGAACGGCACGTCTATGACAAATTCGGTGCGGTAGAGCCACGCAAAGGGATTCTACTTATAGTAGAATCCCTTTGCGTTTCAACGTTTTCACGCCGTTATTTATTTTCTTCCGTAACTTGCGGTTCAGCTTCTTTTTTCTTCTCAGGTTTTTTCTTTATTCGGAAGCCGAGGATCACAAGAATTTCAACAGGCACGGCAAGCAGGAATATCTGCCACCAGTTGTGACTGAGGAACAGAAGATACACCATTGCGATAAGGCTCAGCACAAGCGCTGAGACGATAAAGAAATTGTATTTTCCCTTGCCCCATACTGAGTGAAGAACCAGTTGGGTTATCAGCGAAACGGGAACCACGCAAGGGAATATCTGCCAAAGAATTATCCCGCAGAGCCAAAATATGATGAACAGCAAAAGCGCCAAAGTCCATATTCCCATAATGGCAACACTTGTAATCATTTTGTGGCTGTATCGGTCGCTGGTTACAAGTTTTATAATGCTGCTCTTTTTCGCGTCTTCTTTTTCTTTCCATTCTTCTTTTGAATAAACAAGGCGGTCAACGGTGACTCCGAACACTTCCGCAATATTGCGCAGAACAGCCGCATCGGGCGCCGCTTCCGCACGTTCCCATTTGGAAACGGACTTATCCGAATAATGTATTTTCTCCGCGAGGTCGGCTTGTTTCATTCCCGCTTCGACGCGAAGTTCGATGATATTGTTTGCAATTATTCTTTTTATGTCTTCCATGAGCATATCCTCCGTGAAAGAATATTTCAGATTTGTTTTATAACCGAGCAATGCGTAATGCCGTAATATTTCATAACTTCTACAGTCTTTTCAGTTATGCGCTCTCCGTAGACCGCAACCGGTATCGCGGGCGGACAACTTATTGCCGCAGCCGCGCAAATCAGACCGACGCATTCTTCGACGGGGAGATCTTCATTCTCTTTGAAGATTGCTTCCCTCGGACGCATGATCTCGCCGCATAAGGGGAGTGCGGGCGGCGTACTTGTTATTGCCGTGCGTTTTTTAATATCGGCAAGTGCGCCTTTGAGCTTTGCGAGTTCCGTGTCGGTATTTTTAGGCGAAAGCATAAAAACCACCGTGTCGGGATCGTAAAACTCCGGATATATCCCGTCAGACATCATTATTTTTGCGACTTCCGTGCCTGTGTAACCGTAATTCTTCGGGGCAAGCGTTATTTTGAGCGGCTCGTTACCGAGCAAGTCAAACCCGAGCGATTTAATCTCATTTTTCAGCATTTCCGCTTTCGGCAAAAAACGAAAAAGGGCTTTTCGAAAATTTTCCGCTTCGTCGTTCATTGCGTCAAGCGACTGCAATATAAGATATGACGGACTGCTTGACCCGAACAGGGACATGGACTCTTTTGCGCGCGTCGCAAACATTTTCGGTGCATTTTGCGAAATATGCAGATATGCGCCGCCCGTGATAACGGGCAAGGTCTTATGCGCCGACGAACAGCACATATCCGCGCCGAGATCGGTTGGAAAAAGCGAGGTCTGCAAAAAACGCAGATATGCTCCGTGCGCATTGTCCACGCAGAGTATAACACCATGTTTTTTGCATACGGCGGAAATGCTTTTTATATCAAGAATGTTTCCGAGGTAATCGGGACTTGTCAGATATACAGCGGTAGGCTTTTTATCTTGTGATAAGGCATTTTCGACATCGTCTGCCGAGATGGGACAGCAAAGATAAGAACTCTCTTTTTCTGGACGCAGCCATTTTATTCGGATATCGAGCAAAGCGGCGGCGTTCAGAAATGCTTTATGCGCGTTGCGTCCCGCAAGGACAGTTGTAGTTTCTCCTTTTGAAACTGCGTAAACCGCGATAAGTCTCATCATCGCTTCTATGCAGAGCGTTGAACCGCCCGTCGAATAAAATGTTTTTGCACCGAATGTTTCACTCGCGTTTTGTTCGCTTTCCGCGATTATTCCGCTTGCCGTGAACAGCTCGTCCGCTCCGTCGATTTCGGTTATGTCAAACGACTCAAATCCGAGAAACGGAACGCCTTTATGCCCGGGCATGTGAAATCTTGCCGCATTGCTTTTTGCGTATTTGCGCACAAAGTCGCAGATAGGTTTACTCATTTTCCGCTCTCAATTCGCGTTCGACGGCAACTGCTATCGCACATTCCATTCTCTTCTTGAAAAGGTCGCACCCGTATTTGTAAACGCCTTTGACCGACCCTGTCGCATGATATGCGTTTGCCGCACAACCGCCCGAGCAGTAAAGTCTTGCCCAGCAGTCGCGGCATTCTTCTCTTGCATACACATTGCAGGACGCGAACTCATCCTGAATTTTTTTGTTGTTTACGCCCGACCATATATCGCCGAGTTTGAATTTTTCGTCGCCGACGAACTGGTGGCAGGGGTAGAGGTCGCCCCACGGCGTGACCGCCATATATTCCGTCCCCGAACCGCAGCCCGAGATACGCTTGTATATGCACGGCCCGCCTTTCAGATCTATCATATAGTGATAGAACGTGAACGACTTGCCCTCTTTATCCCTTTCGAGCATAAGTTTCGCAAGGTCTTCGTATTGCTTCATCACAACGGGCTTATCTGCCTCCGTCAATGCGGCGGGATCGTCCGAAGCGGCAACAACCGGTTCCATGCTGAGTTCCGAAAAACCGAGATCGAGCATCGTTTTGATGTCTTCGAGAAAATCGGGGTTGGCGTGAGTGAATGTGCCCCTCATATAGTAATTTTTGCCGCCGCGAGCATTGACAAACTTTTGGAACTTCGGAACTATCTTTTCCCAACTGCCGTTGCCCGCATAATCGACACGGTATCTGTCGTGAACTTCTTTTCTGCCGTCAAGGCTTAAAACGACGTTGCTCATCTCCCTGTTGGAAAATTCTATAACATCGTCGTCCACAAGCACACCGTTTGTAGTGAGCGTAAAGCGGAAATTCTTGTTCTTTTCTTTTTCTATGCTTCTTGCGTATGCGACAAGTTGTTTTACGACATCAAAATTCATCAGCGGTTCGCCGCCGAAGAAATCGACTTCCAGGTTTCTTCTCGTGCCCGAATTTTCTATAAGAAAATCAAGGGCGCGTTTGCCGACTTCGTAACTCATAAGCGCACGTTCGCCGTGATACTTGCCTTGGCTTGCAAAACAATATGAGCAGTTAAGGTTGCAGGTGTGCGCGATGTGAAGACATAGCGCCTTAACAACTCCCGATGTGCGGGCTTTCAGCGTTCCCGCCATGGGCTCAAACGAATCGGCCGTAAACATCTGACCGTTCTTCTGCATTTCGAGCAGCTGTGCGTAACAGTTCTCTATGTCCTTTTCCGTAACGTCGTCTCTGTCTTTGTATTTTTCGGTAACGGCTTTTTTTATCGTTTCGAGGTCGTTTGTCTCAAACATTGAGATGATGTCGTAAGTCGGGTCGTCCACAACGTGTACCGCGCCCGAACACACGTCCAAAACTATATTTCTGCCGTTAAATTTATATTGATGAATCATAATATCTTTCATTCTAAAAATGCCGCCCCCGAAAGGGCAGCATCTTAGTTCTTTGTCAAAAATTACTTGCTTTCTTTGTTCTCGCAAGCCTGGTTAGCAATGCCGCAGCTGGTCTTGCAAGCGGATTGGCAGGAAGTCTGGCATTCGCCGCAGCCGCCGTTTTTCGCGCTCTCGCAAAGGTTGCGGGTGCTTATCGTCTTAATATTCTCCATGATTTTATCCTCCGTAAAGATAGATTTGTTATATTATATCATATATAAACGGCATTGTCAACCGCGACGAAAGCAAATTTCGTATTTCTTTCGGAATATATCATTTCGAGGTCTGTCGGAGTTCCGCTGTGAACTCAACGGTCTTTCCGTCGTCGCTTTTTGCCTTTATGTTGCCTTTGTGTCCCTCCGCGATGCTGCGCGCAATCGAAAGCCCTATCCCGAAACCTCCCGTTCCCGAAGTCCTCGACGCGTCGGGACGGTAAAATCTGTCAAACAGTTTGTCGAGTTCTTCTTTGTTCAGCCCGTCGCAGGCGTTTTTCGAGCAAACGGTTATTCCTTTTTTGCTCTTTTTCATCGAAAACTCAACGGGTGTCTGCTCCGTCGCGTATTTTATCGCATTGTCGAGCAGTATGGAAACAAGCTGGCGCACGGCATATTCGTCGCCGACATATTCAACGTCGGGCTCGACGGAAATTTTCAGTTCGTGTCCCTGCGACAGCGCAAAATCCGCAAATGAAATTGCCGTTTCCCCGCATGCCGCGCTTGCGTCGAATTTCGCAAAACGGAGCGGGGACTGTTCCTCGTCCATGCGTGAAAGCGTAACAAGCGAATTGACAAGATCTTTCAGTTTTTCCGTCTGCGCTTTCGCCTTGTCTATCCATTTGTTCTCGCCCGTGTCCATTTCAAGCACTTTCAGACTTGTCGCGATAACCGTTATCGGGGTCTTTAATTCGTGGCTCGCGTCGGTTATGAACCGTTTCTGCTTTTCGTAAGTCTTTACAACAGGGTCTATCGCTCTGCGGGAACAAAACACGACGATTATGTATACAAGCGCAATACAAACAAGCATCGAACCGAACGAAATTATCGCGAATTTCGTTATTGTTTCGACCTCTTTGTGGCAGTCGAGAAATACCGCCATAAAGCCGCCGTCCGTTTTGGTGACAAGGTATTTGTATCCGTTCTTATATCCGATGCCAACGCCTTTGTCTGTTGCGATTTTCAGATATTCGTCCGTGTCGTCCTCCGTCACCGCCGCGATATTTTGCAGATCTGCTTTTGTCAGAGTTCCGTTTTCGTCGTATTCAAGCACAAAATACCTCGTCATAAACGGCGCTTCTTTGTCGCCTCGGTTTACGGGCTTGTCCTCGTTCGGCGGAGACGGTTGTCCGTCCTTTTCCTCCGGTATTGGTTCGGGTTCTGCCGTCGGCATTCTTCCTCGGTTGTCGGAGATCTTTTCAAGCGTATCCGTCAACTGCGAATTGACCGAAACAAAGTTGACGGCATTGACCGTTACGCACAGAAGCAAAAGCACCGCCGAAACCGCGATCATCGCTATAATAATAAAGCGCTTTTTCAGTTTTTTTATCATTTCCCGTCCTCCAACACATAGCCCATGCCCCTGTTGGCGTTTATCGAAACCGTCGAGCCTATCGAGCGGAGTTTTTTACGCAGATTGGAAATATGTACCCAAACCACGTTTATCTCCGCTTCGCTGTCCCAGCCCCATACGCGCTCCATGATCCTGTCTGCGGAAAAAACTATCTTCGGCGAACGCATAAAAAGTTCCATCACCTGATATTCTCTGCCGCTCAGACGCACGCTTTTTCCGTTGCAGACAAGTTCGCCGCTGCCCGAGTCAAGGCTCACATCGCCGAACGTCATCACTGCGGGCTTATATTCTCCGCTTCTTCTCAACATCGCGCGCACACGGCTTATCAGTTCGTCAGGCTCGAACGGCTTCGGCAGATAGTCGTCCGCGCCCGCGTCAAATCCCTCTATCCTGTCGTAAGTCTGCGCCTTTGCGGTCAGCATCATAACAGGCGTTTTTATGCCCTCTTTTCGGAGTTTTCTCAACACCTCAACGCCGTCCAGTTTCGGCATCATAACATCAAGAATTATCGCGTCGTATTCGCCCGACGAGCCGTATTCGTATGCCGCAAACCCGTCATGGACCGCGTCCACGGAAAATTTATTCTTCTCAAAAAATACGGTCAACGCTTCCGCAAGGTCAAGTTCGTCTTCCGCTATAAGCAAACGCATAAAAACAATCACCCCGTAATTCTTTTCGTCTTAATTATACAACTCTGCGGCGGGCTTTGTCAAGCCTACCGATAATATATTACGCGCGGGAGTTAAAGCGAACTTAAAGAAATTTTTTTGATTTTCTTTAACTGCGTTTTAGGTATGCGGTGTATGCTCGTGTCAGAAAGAACGAAAGGGGCGTCCGAAATGAAAAATTCAGACCGCAAATCAAAAGCCGAAAGGAAGATATATATGAAACTTAAAACTGCATTGAAGCGTATCTCTGCGTGCATTCTTGCCGCGCTGACGGTACTTGTATTTTCACAGGCGGTGTTTGCCGCCGCCGAATACAGCGAAGACGGCGCAACATCGTTTGTTTTCTCCGAAGACGGCGTCACCGTTTCAGAGGGAGACTATACCGATTATAAAATCGACGGAACGGCTCTTACAATCAAGGGCGGCGGAACTTACGTCGTATCGGGCTCTTGCTCAGACGGCTCGATAACCGTCAAAAAAGGCACGGCGGGTGTAACGCTTGTTCTTAACGGACTTGACCTTACAAGCGCTTCGACCGCGCCTATAGCCTGCAACAAATCAAGTGAAGTCACATTGATAGTTGCGCAGGGAACAGTTAACACGCTGACCGATTCCGCACAAAACAACGATGACAACTATCCCGATAACGAACTTGCCGAAAATGCCGTTATCAAATGCAAAGACGGCTCAAACGTGGTTTTGAGCGGTTCGGGAACTCTGAATATAGTTGCCAACGGCAAAAACGGCATAAAATTGGGAGCAACGACCGAAACGGAGGGCGAAGCGTCCCTGACGATAAAAGAACTGACCCTTAACATCAACGCGTCCGTCAACGACGCAATAAACGCGGAGCAGCTTCTGAACATTGAAAGCGGAACATTGACAATAAATGCCGCCGATGACGGTATTCATTGTGACCTTGTTATGAACGTCGGCGCTGACGGAACGGCAGGTCCCGCAATTAAGATAAACGGCTGCAACGAGGGGCTTGAAGCCGCAACACTCAACATTTATTCGGCAATATCACCGTTCACGCGGAAGATGACTGCCTGAACGCCGCAAATTCCGACCTGACGGATTATGAGTTTTCTGTCAATATATCGGGCGGCGCGCTTTATATGGACTCCGTTTCGGGCGACGGTATCGACTCCAACGGAACGCTGACTGTCTCGGGCGGCACGGTCGTTGTCTGGACGGCAGACACCGCCGACAACCAGCCTCTTGACGCTGACGGCGCGATAATCGTTTCGGGCGGCACGGTTCTTGCCGCAGGCGGCAGCGCAGGTATGGGCATGAACCTTTTCTCTTCGCAGCCGTATGTTATTTTCGGTTCCTCCGCACAGGGCGGGCAACCCGGCGGCGGTCAGATGCTGTCAGACGGACAACAGCCTCCCGAAAGGCCGTCGGGCGAAAATCATCCCTCGGGTGAACGTCCCACGGGCGGTCAGCCGTCAGACGGACAACAGCCTCCCGAAAGGCCGTCGGGCGAAAATCAACCCTCGGGCGAACGTCCATCGGGCGGACAGGGCAGCGTGTCGATACTTTCGGCAAACAGTACCGTTACCGTAAAAGATTCTTCCGACAATGTTGTTTATACCTACACCGCGCCCTGCGCCGCAAGTTATATTTTCTTTTCGTCGGCAGACCTGACCTCGGGCGAGACCTACACCCTCTATGCAGATAACACCTCCGTTGCAACCGCAACCGCGGGCACGGAAGCAACTTCCGGCGGTCAGTCTTCTGGACAACCCGACGAACGCCCGACGGGCGACCCGCAGAACCCTTCCGACGGCTCTTCCTCCGAAACTCCGTCCGACGGCAGCTCTTCACAGACCGACCCCGATACTTCGGACGGCTCAAACACGGCGCTTTGGATAACAACAGCCTGCATTTCCGCAACGCTTGTTATCGCCGCCGTTGTTGTGACGGTCGTTGAGAAAAAGAAGCGCTCCTGACATGGTGACACCTCTCTCACAGCAAGAATTTAATTGCAAAAGCCTGAACTTTTTCATATAGATTTTACTGCCTGAACAGTCCTGCGGCGTAAGCATTCGCTTACGCCGCAGGACTTTGTGAGATGAGGTATTTCAGGAGATTTGAAACTGTCTTTGTTATTTTGCGGAAAAGTCTGTCGAGGTGTTTTTGAGCGTTTTTCCGAAGAGAGATTCTTCCTCTTGCGCCCACAGTTCGTCAAGGCTCTTGTATCTTTGTGAGAGGAAATAGAATCGCGTCTTTTTGTAGGATTCGCCATTCGGAAGCGTTTTGTTCCAGATAACTATCTTGTAGGTCACGGCGTTGAATTCCTGCGTTCGGTCGTTCGTTGCCGCCGCAGGCACGGGAAAAAACAAAATGCCTGCCGCGAGAAGCGTGATGAGAAAAACTGTTGTCAGTATTCTTCTTGTTTTGACTGATTTTACCATAATTTAATGCCTTGCCTTGTATTATTTTTGTATGTCCGTTACCGAGCCTATAAATATCGGGGTCGAGGTCTCGTTGTCGAATATGATATAGACGAAAGGTCTGTCAAGCGTGACTTCTTTTATTTCTTCGGGGTACATCGAGGCTTCCGCATTGACTGCGACCGAGGTCACCGCTCCCGCCTTTGTGCCGCGCTCGTCAACTTCGATATGCGTTTTATGCAAAACTTCGCTTATATAAAGGTTGCTTCCGTCGCTGCATTTTCCGAGCTTTGAAAGGTTTGCTTTTGAGGCATCGAAAGCGTCGGAAAGCCCGAGCGCGATAAGGATGTCGTTAAGCCTCAATTCAAAATCATAGCCGAATTTCGGCATTGTTGCCTGTACCGACGTACTTTGCGGAGAGGTCAGCATTTTAACGACCTTTTCGGGCGCGGTATTCGCAAGCGTTTTGACGTAATCGGCAAGCGAAACGCCCTCGTTCGGAAGCAGCGCGATAAACGAATATCTTCCGCCTGTATAATTCTTTCTGAAGCCTGTCGCATACCCGTCGTCGAAATATGCGTATTCTTTCGACCGCATCATTTCGACTTTTCTTTTTTGCCCGTCAAGAGATGTGAATGTTCCTTCGGAGATGTCTTTTTTCCTGTAAACATCCTGCCACTCCGCGTCAAAAGAAAGCGCGTTTATCAAAAACATAACGGTGTCTTTGTCGATATCTTCAATTATCCGGTCTATCATTTTATCGGTTTTGTCGCTGACCCACGCGTTGATGTCTTTGACGGTTTGAGCCCCGAAATCGGAACCGTAAAGCGACGCCGAATACCAATCCGCGTTTTTCTGCAAAAAGGTTCTGTCCGCTTCAAAAGAGTGATGCTCCGTGTTGAACCATATCGAGTTCGCTGTTTTCAGTTTGCCGGCATTTTCATTTGAAAGACTTTGCAGCAAAGTGTAAAGATAGGCGTTCAGTTCGTCGGTGTCCATGCCCGAGCCGAGCAAAGTTTCAAACTGTTTTTTCGTTTCCCCGTCCGCGCCGTTTGATGTCATCGCAAGCGCAAGCGTAACGGAAAAGGGAGAGACAAGAAGATTTTCTTTTCCTTTTTCTTCAAACGTTTTTTCAAGCAGCTTGAGAGCAAAGTTCATCTGCGCGGCCGAATATTTCGCGTCCGCCGCCTTGCCTTCGACCTTGACGGGCGTTATTCCCTGTGAAAGGTCTGCCGCCTGCACCCTTTTTGCGCAACCCGAAAGGTTGATTCCGATAACCGCCGCGAGCAGCAGCGCAAAAATTCCCGTTATTTTCTTTTTCATATTTGATTTCCTTTCTTGGCTGATTATACTCCGACTGTTTATCTTTCGGTCGGCAATTTCGCTTCAATACGCAAAATTTGCGCTATCTGCGGCGGGGCGGGCGTTATCGCGTTTCCCGAATAAAACACTTTAACGGTTTCGTCGGGTTTCAGATCCGTTATCCTGATTTCGTCTCCGCCTCTGTAAAATGCGGTATTTTTGTCGCATTTGAGCGAAAAGCCGCTGCAAAGAACGGTGTTTGCTGCCGCTTCAATGTCCTTTACCGTCATTTGCTGTTCCGTAACCGTTTCGTGTATGCCGCCCTTATCGGCGATTTTTTCGATATATACGGCTCTTGTCGGCGCGGGTCTTGTCGCTTCCTCGTCGGGTGTGAGTATGACTTCCCACATACCGTAATCTTTATCGTAAGCGACAGATGCGTAAAAACCGTATTCGTCGTTTGAGTAGGTCTGGACGGCAATCATTACCGCGTCGAAAGCGTTGTCAAGAGTATAAAGACTTTCAATGTCTGTACTGCTTTTCCATTGCGTTGCAAGACCGAATTTTTCGGCGATCTCTTTGTACGAAAAAGTTTCTTCATCGGTTTTCGTTTTGATAAACGTTATCCTTTCCGCAAAAGGCGTCGCTTTTTCCGCGCCGTCGGTCTTGACGGAGATAATATCGCCCGTTTTGAGTTTTGACAGGCTTGTTACGGTTTCTTTTGTCCCTTTTTCCGCGGTTTCAAAAGAAACAATGCTTGTTTTGTCCGATACGGAAAAAACGATATTTTCCCTGCATTTTACGGGCTGAGGAAGCACCGTTCCCTTTACGGTTTTTTCATCGGTATTTATTTCGGTGATTTTGATTATCTTTTCGCCTTTGGAAAAGTGAATGCCGGCATACGCCGCGTCCCTGTTGATTATTGTCTGCGTATTTTCCGTTGCTCTCCGCGCTTCTTTTCCGACTTCCCGTTCGGTCTCTTTTTTCGCGCAGGCTGCCGCGGTTATTAAAACCGCAACCGCAAGAAGCGGAAAACACGCTTTTCGCAAAATATGTTTTCTCATATCGCTCTCCTTATTTTCCGTAAGCGACGGCAAAGTAAACCACGGCAAGCGTTATACCGTTTTCGGTTATATAAACGCAGCAGCCGCCGTCGGGGTCATCGTTTGAACCGAAGCGCACTCTCCAAACGCTTTCGTCACAGTCAAACGCGACTTCGGTATAGGGATATTCCGTTTTTAATTCTTTCTTTGCCCGATTTATCGCGTCCTCCGCGGTTTCTGTCTTTTCGGGAGAGGTGTTGACAAACCCGTTTGTCCTTAAATTCGGGTCTGGTTTGAGGTTTTCCATATCTTCGTCAAAAGAGAATTCCACAAGTTTCATCTTATCGGGGGCTTCCGGGGCGGAGAAATTTGCTCTGTCGGAGGTGTGTGACGGAAGCGCAGATATTTTTTCCGTTTCGGCGAGCGTATATCCGTTTTCTTCGCTGTTTGAAACGTTTGTTTTCTTCGGGTCTCTGTTTCCTAACACCGCAACGGCAACGACCGCGACAAGAACAACGCAGGCTGCGGAAGCGGATACCGAAATTATTCTTTTTGTTCTCTGTTTTCTTTCCTTTATATAAGCGTCGCGTCGAGCGAACACTTCTTCGTTGAACTCTTCTCTTGTTTTCATAAGAGGCTTTCGCCCTCCTTTCCGAGCAGGGAGCGGAGCTCTGCTTTTGCCCTGTATAAAAGATTGTCTATCTGTTTAGGCGATTTTTTCATAATTTTTGCCGTTTCCGCGTAGGACATACCGTCGAAGTAAACAAGGTGAACAGCCGTTCGCATTTCCTCGCCCAGTTTTTTCAACGCTTCGTGCACCGATCGCTTGCGTTCGCTTGTCAAAACGGTGTCTTCGGGCGTCTTTTCGTCCGATACTTCATCTTCCGCTTCGTCGAGGGCTTCGATCTTGATAATTTTGCGCCTTTTCAGATAATTGAGCGACTTTGACCGACCTATCATATAAAGATAGGTTTTCAGCGAAACTTTGAAGTTGTACCTGTGTTTGTGGACGAGCAGGAACACGAAACAGTCTGCCGCAATGTCCTCCGCCGCGTGAAAATCGTTCAAATAGCCGTTGATGAAGAAAATAAGTCCGTCACGGTATTCGTCCATTATTTCAACAAAGGCGTTTTCGTCCCCGTCCAGAAAACGGCGGTAGCTACAAGCGCCGTTATCCAAGGCGATTCCCTCCTTTTGACGCGGGCGTTTTCAAGCCCTTTCACTTATTATACAATCGGGCGGGCGTTTTTCCTTATGATTTTTGAAAAAAATTTTTGACCCGTTCCGAATTGATTATATCATACGCGAACAATACCCGTCAAGACGGCAAAAACGCATTTTGACGCCCGTAAAAATGCTTTTGGGTAAAAAGAACTACCACTCGGAGAAAAAAAACGACCTGTCAGAGAAAAGGTATTTACAAGTTGCGGGAAAAGTTGTATAATGCAATTGTCGAAAGGAGATGAGGGCGTGAAACTCAGAATAGAGATAGACCCTGCCGCGGAAGCGGAAGTTGTTATACGGTCTCCGAGCGCGGACAACACGGTTTACCGTCTCAGTTCCGCCATCGAGGGCTTGCTCGACGGAAAAAGCGAGATAGCGATGTTTCTGGGCGATGTCGAATGTTACGTCCCGTGCGAAGACATTCTGTTTTTTGAAACGGCGGACGGAAAAATTTCGGCACACACGCGGGACAGAATGTTTTCGTGTCGGATGCGACTGCACGAACTTTCGGAGATACTTCCGAGAACGTTTGTCCGAGGTTCAAAATCATGCCTGATAAACACGGCTCTTGTATTCTCCGTTCAGCGTTCGGTGACGGGTGCAAGCGAAGTCACTTTTAAAAATTCAAACAAAATAGTTTACGTTTCGAGAATGTATTACAAGGCGTTCAGAGAAACGATAGAAGAAACGAGGTTAAAAAAATGAAAAAGAGCAGAAACGGTTTGTTTTTCGGAATAATACTTGTTTGCGCGGCTGTTGCGCTTATCCTTGACGGACTCGGCATTTCGATAAGCGGCGCGCAGATCTCGGCATGGAGCATAGTCGGCGGCGTTCTTTGCCTTGCATGGCTCGTTGTGGAAATCGTCGAACTCAAATTTTCGCACATCTTCTTCCCGTTGGCATTCATCTTCCTTCTTTTTGAGGGACAGATAGCAACGTGGCTCGGTCATGACGACCCCAACCTTATCTCAAACTGGCTGGTTCTTCTTGCCGCGCTTCTGCTGACGATAGGCGTCGGCGTTCTCGGCGGCAATTTAAAAAAAAGAAAAAAAACGCAGATAGATAAGGACGGTAATACTGTTGTGATAAACACAAACGAGAAAAAGAATTTTTCGCAGGCGTCGGTCGTTTATGTCGATGCGGCGGATCTCGGCGAATACGAAGTGGAAAACAACTGCGGTTCGATTCACGTTTATATCGAAAACGCGGACAGATACGGCGGCAGCGGAGCCCTGAATGTTGACAATAACTGCGGCTCGATGGTCGTTCATGTTCCCAAAGCATGGCGTGTGGTCAGCAATGTTGACAACAATCTCGGCTCGGTCAAAATTCCGTCACACGAAACGCAGGCGGACGCGCCCGTGCTGAAAATTATGGGAGAAAACAATCTCGGCTCTCTGGCAATCATATTTGAATAGACATTAAGACTCTGAAAAGCGATAAGCGCACGGGGTCCGACCCCGTGCGCTGAAATTTTACATAAAGGGGGAGGCAAAATGAGAATATTCAGAAGAAACAAGAAAGAAAAAAGAGAAAAAAAGATAGGAGCATTTCCGTTTTCTTCATGGTACGGGGCTGATTCGACGCTGACTGCGCTTGCATTCGGTCTTGTCGGTGCGGGAGGAAACACATGGACGCGGTAAAGAAGAACAAGCCCAAATACAATATGTGGCAAAATGTCGCGTATATGGTTTCGACGGCGTGGCGGATAAAAGAGAAAAAAGTGCTTGTACTCAGCGTTTTATCTGCGACTTTTGCCGTTGCGAAAAGTCTTGCGGAACTCTTTGTGACCCCAACGGTGCTTGCCTGCGTCGAGAACGGGGACTCCGTGGCAAAACTTTTGTCAGCCGTCGGAATATTTACGCTTCTGACCGTCATTTTTTCCGCGGCGGCGGCTTATATTGACGAAAATACGACGTTCGGGCGCATTCAGACACGAATGGCTATAATTTCCCAAATAAACGGAAAATGTATGCTTACCGCATATCCGAACATCATGAACGAAAAGTTCAGAAAAGCCTGTTCAAAGGCGTTTGAACCGACACAGCAAAACAGAAGTGCGACGGAGGCTGTTTGGACAACCCTTACCGACCTGCTCAAAAACACGGCGGGATTTATCATTTATCTTGCATTGCTTTCAACGCTTGACATCAAACTTATTCTTGTTATATCGGCAACGACGCTTGTGAGTTATTTTGTCGGTAAAAAACTCAACGGCTACGGTTATCGCCACAAAGAAGAAATTGCCGAATACGAACGGAAAATAGGATATATAAACCGCCGTTCCGCAGATCGTTCCGCGGCAAAAGACATTCGTATATTCGGACTGCGCCCGTGGCTTGAAGACCTTTATACAAAGGCGCTGAACTCATATACCGCTTTCAGGAAAAAGGAAAACGGAATATACTTTTGGGGAAGCGTTGCAGACCTTGTGCTTGCGTTTTTGCGAAACGGATTTGCTTATGCTTATCTTATCGGGCTTGCCGTTGCCGGCAAGTTGAGCGCAGCCGAATTTTTGCTTTACTTTTCCGCCGTCGGAGGCTTCACGGCTTGGGTCAGCGGTATTCTTTCGGGTTTGACCGAACTGCACAAGCAGAGTATCGACATTTCGACCGTCAGAGAATTTATCGAGTATCCCGAACCGTTTGCGCTCGACGAGGGTGAGCATATAGTTCCCGACGCAAAAGAAAAATATGAAATTAAACTCGAAGATGTTTCGTTCCGCTATGACGGTTGTTCGGAAAATGTTCTCGAAAATATAAATTTAACGCTTCATCCCGGTGAAAAACTTGCCGTCGTCGGTTTAAACGGCGCGGGAAAGACCACTCTCGTAAAACTTATCTGCGGTTTTTACGACCCGACCGAGGGACGGGTTCTGCTGAACGGAAAAGATATTCGCGAATATAACAGACGCGATTACTATACGCTGTTCTCCGCCGTGTTTCAGGAATTTTCGGTATTGCCCGCCACTATCGCGGCGAATGTTGCGCAGACGGAAACGGATATTGATTATGCCCGAGTTGCGGATTGCATAGAGCGTGCTGGACTGACTCAAAAGATTTCATCTCTCCCGAACGGGGTCGAAAGTCTTCTGAACAGGGATATTTACGAAGATGCGGTAGATCTCTCGGGCGGCGAAATGCAGCGTCTTATGTTGGCGCGCGCCCTTTACAAAGATTCGCCCGTGATATTGCTTGACGAACCGACCGCCGCGCTTGACCCGATATCGGAGCGGGAACTTTATGAAAAATACAACGAAATGACGCTCGGAAGATCTTCCGTTTACATATCGCACAGACTTGCGTCAACGCGCTTTTGCGACCGAATAATTCTTGTCGAAAACAAAGGTATCGCGGAGCAGGGAACGCACGCGGAATTGCTCGCAAAAGGCGGGCGGTATGCCGAATTGTTCGAGGTTCAGAGCAAATATTATCGGAAAGGGGACGAATGCAATGAAAAACCCGAATAAGATTTCTTTCGCCGAATCTTTCAGGTTGAGCGCAAAAACGTTTCGGCTGTTGTTTCGGGAATATCCGCAAATGTACCTTTCGCGCATAGTTTTTGTTGCATGGGAGGCTCTGACGCCGTATGTCGGAATCTATATTTCCGCTCTGCTTATCGGAGAAATAGCCTCTTCCCGTGACCCGAAAAGGCTGACCGTGCTTGCCGTTGCCGCGCTTATTGCCGCTGCTTTGACGGCGCTCGGGACTGCTCTTCTGAAGATGTGGAAAGACAATTCGAACACCTGCGATTACACAAAAATAAGCAAGTTATATACGGAAAAATTCCTCAATATGGATTTTGTGTCCGTGGACGACCCGAAAACGCATGAACTGTATTCGGAAATAATGCAGCTTATAAACGGCAACGGGTGGGGACTGCCGAGCGTTGTATGGCAGACCGAAAGTCTTGCGTCGGCTGTCGCAACGCTGTTCGGCGGCGTAGTGCTGACGGTTTCTTTGTTTGCACAAAAAGTACCGAGCGGCAATGCTCTTTCGGTGTTGAACAATCCCGTTTGTATTATCGCTCTTATCGGAGTAATGCTTGCCGCAACGCTTACCGCGCCCGCACTTATGACAAAAGCAATTTCGTATTACTCGCAAAACTCCGATACGCACAATCTTGTTAACAGGCTGTTCGGTTATTACGGTTTTTGCGGCGATGAAAAAAATATCGCTTCCGATATGCGAATTTACCGTCAGGATAAGATAAGTTCGCTGCATATAGGCGACAAAACCATGGCATTCGGCTCGCAGGGCTTTTTTGCAAAGTTAAGTAAGGGAAAAGTCGGCGCGCTCGTTGCTTCATCATCCGCCGTTTCCGCCGTGTTTATCGGTATTGCATATCTCTATGTTTGTCTTAAAGCTCTCGGCGGCGCGTTCGGCGTCGGCAGCGTTGCGCAGTATGTTGCGGCGCTGACAAAGATGTCGGGCGGGCTCTCAAAACTTGTCAAGGGGCTCGGCGATATTAAAAACAATGCTCCCGCACTGAAAAAGAGCATGACGTTTTTTGAGATACCCAACGATATGGCGAGCGGAACCGAACCTGTCGAAAAGAATAAAGACAACGAATATGTCATTGAGTTTCGGAACGTGTCTTTCAAATATCCCGCAGGCGGCGAATATGCGCTTAAAGACGTCAATATTAAATTCCGCGCGGGCGAAAAACTTGCGGTTGTCGGACGGAACGGAAGCGGAAAAACGACGTTTATAAAATTGATTTGCCGCCTTTATGACCCGACAGAGGGCACGATACTGCTGAACGGCAAAGATATAAGAGAATACGATTATTCGGAATATCTCGGCATTTTCTCCGTTGTGTTCCAGGACTTCAAACTCTTTGCTTTCAAACTCGGCGACAATGTTGCGGGCAAGAGTGATTATAACGCTTCTCTTGCCGATGAATGTCTTGAAAAAGCGGGCTTTGCGGACAGGCTGAAAACTCTTGAAAAAGGCGAAGAAACATATCTTTATAAAGAGTTTGAACGTGACGGTGTCGATCTTTCGGGCGGCGAAGCGCAGAAAGTCGCGCTTGCCCGTGCCCTTTACAAAAATGCCCCGTTTATCATTCTTGATGAGCCGACCGCGGCGCTTGACCCCGTTGCGGAGTCGGAAATATATTCAAACTTCAATTCCATTGTGGGCGACAAGACCGCCGTATATATCAGTCACCGCCTTTCGTCCTGCCGTTTCTGCGACGATATTGCGGTGTTCGACGGCGGCAGGCTTGTTCAGCGCGGAGACCATGATTCTCTCGTCTCAGACGAAAACGGCGTTTATCATGCTCTGTGGAACGCGCAGGCTCAGTATTATACTGCATAGGAGGATAAGAAGAACATAGTTTCTTGTGTCCCCAAATCATGGTTTTTATGCTTATTCTCTTGCTCATATATGGGTTGTAAATAACCCGAAAAATATCTCCGTGAGGCTCAGCCCACGGAGATATTTTTCAGTTAAGTCTGTATATCATAAAGTTCAGGTACCCCGCAAATGCGACCCATAAAGCATAAGGAACAAGAAGCAGCGCCGAAACAAAGGAAATATTCGAGAAAAGATATATAGTTACGATTATCAACAGCCACAGAACGATAAGCCATATAAAAGCGAAAAGATACGCGCCCGCATTAAAGAATATGAGCGTCCACGCAAAATTGAAAGCGAGTTGAACGCCGTAAACGATAAGTGCGGTCTTTTTTTGCTTTTCATCGGCTTTTCCCACCGCGACAAGGTAGGACGCGACGCCCATCATCAGAAACAGAATCGTCCATACAACGGGAAACAGCCATGACGGCGGCGCAAGTGCGGGCTTTTGAAGGCTGTCGAATCTTTCCATCGCCCCACCCGACAGCCATGCCGAAAGCCCGCCGACGGCAAGCGGCACGGCAAGAGAAATTATGAGTTTTTTCCAATTTATTTTCATTATGATCACCCGTAACTATTTTATATCGCCCGTGGTTTTATTATTCCTCGGGATGAGTATACCAAAAGAATTATCTTCGGATATATACTTTTTTCGGTTGTTTTTTCTCTTTTGTCTGTACGCCCCGTTTTCTTAAAAAGCAAAATCGAACCGAACTTTTGCGGCATTGATTGACTTTTCCCGCTCGGTATGTTATTGTTTTATTATATATAATAGATACAGATATTATAAAAAATATATCGGAGGATCGAAAAATGATCTACGACTACGGAAAAGGAACAGAAAAAAACTTCATTGTCGCCGCCGACGAATTTGGGCAGGACAAGGGCTTTTTGCAGAAGTACGAGCCGGTCATGTGCATAGGCAACGGGTATATGTGTATGCGCGCCGCGACGGAAGAAGAATATCCCGGACAACTTCGTTCAACGCTTGTTGCGGGTACATTCGACCGTTACAATGAAGAACCGACGGAACTTCCGTTTATCGCTGACGTTTCGCCCGTTGATATCTATGTTGACGGCAAAAAACTCGATTTGCGCAAGGGCGTTCTTTCGAATTATTTTGTTTCGATAAATCTTAAAAACGGACTGCTTACCCGTTCTTTTGATTGGACAGCCCCGAACGGCAAACAGATCCGTTTTGAGTCGGAGCGTATGATCTCTCTTGCACAACTGCATATTTATTCTGCAAAACTCCGCGTGACCGCTGTTTCCGACGCACATATCGCCGTTGCAAGCGGACTGAATACAAAGACGGTCGCAGCACCCCATTGCGAGAAAAAATCTCTGCTTGCAAAAGACTATATTCAGGTAGTTCAGACTACCCGTCAGAGCGGAATTGACATCGTTGCGACGGTAGTCAATGTCTGCGACGCCGAAAAAACAACGAAAAAAGGCAGAACGCACGCCGAGAATATTTTTGAAAAGGATCTGCGTGCGGGACAGTCTTTGACGCTTCAAAAGTTCGCTTCCGTTTATACCATGCGCGATAAGACTTCCGAGGGACTTACTCTTCGCAAGTTGAAGACCGTGGGCAGAAAAGCCGCGCAAAAAGCCGCAGAAAAGGGCTTTGATGCGCTTCTGAAAGCGTCCGCTTCCGCTTGGAAGAAGAGAGTTTGGAGCAATATGGACGCAGTTATCGACTGCAAGCACGGCTTTGACCAACTTGCTTACAGATTCGCGGTTTATCATCTGACGGTTATGACACCCGCGCACGATGACAGAATGAACATCGGAGCAAAAGGACTTTCGGGACCCGGTTACAGCGGACACGCATTTTGGGACACCGAGATATATATGCTTCCCGCATTTGTATTCGCAAGACCCGACGTTGCAAGAAGCCTGCTGATCTCCCGCTGGCACGGACTTGCGGGCGCGCACAAAAAGGCAATGGACAACGGCTACGAGGGCGCAATGTTCCCGTGGGAAGCGGCGTGGATAGACAACGATGAAGAAACTCCGGGCTGGGCGCTTTCTGGCAAACTCGAACACCATATAACGGCGGACATCGCTTATGCGGTTCATCTGTATTATTCCGTAACGGGCGATGAAGACTTCATGGAAAAATACGGCTATGAACTTCTGTTCGACACCGCAAAGTATTGGGTCTCCCGCTTCGATTACAACAAAGAACTCGACAGATACGATATAAACAATGTCATCGGTCCCGACGAGTATCACGAGGGCGTCAATAACAACGCATATACGAACTATCTGGCGAACCTCAACCTCGAACTTGCGGTCGAGTATTATGAAAAACTGAAAAAATCGTCGCCCGAACTTTTCGCGGCGCTTTCCGAAAAACTCGGACTTGACAAGGTTTATGCCGAGTGGACAACGAAAGGCAAGAAACTTTATCTGCCCAAGATAAACAAGGACGGACTTCTGCCGCAGGACGACAAGTTCCTTTCTCTTGAAGATGTCGATCTGACGGGCTTCAAGAACGGTACAGAGCCGTTCCCCAATGTTGCCGTATGCAACACTCAGATAACCAAACAGGCAGACGTGACGGCGCTTTTCCTGTTGCTTGAAGACCTGTTCACTCCCGAAGAAAAAGTACACAACCTCGAATATTACGAAAAACGCTGTGCGCACACGTCGTCTTTGAGCCTTTCGACCTACGCGACGCTTGCCGCAGACATCAATCTTTCCGATTATTCGTATTCGCTCTTTGAAAAAGCGTGCCGCATAGACCTTGGCGATAAAGAGATGGGTTCGAGTGTTGCGGGACTTCATGCGGCTTCGCTCGGCGGAATATGGCAATGCGTTGTTTTCGGCTATCTCGGCGTTCGCCTTTACGGTCAAAAACTCCGTATTCAGCCCAATTTGCCCAAAACGTGGAAGAAAGTCAGAACAAAGATATATTGGCACGGCTGTCATCTTGAAATATGCGCCGACAAAAAGATCGTTACCGTGAAAAAACTCGGCGGCGACGGCGATGTATCTTTCCTCTGCGGCGGTAAAGACTATTCGGTGAAAGACGTATTGACCGTCGAATACCGATAAGGAGATTTTGCAATGCAACCCAAAGCATTTATTTTTGACCTCGACGGCGTTCTGACGAGCACCGACAAATACCATTTTCTTGCATGGAAGCAACTCGCGGACAGATTGGGGCTCGACTTTACCGAGACCGTCAACGAAAAACTCAAAGGCGTTGACAGATTGACCTCGCTTGAAATAATCCTTGCTCACAACGGCGTTTCGGACAAGTTTTCCGACGCCGAAAAAGCCGCTCTCGCAAACGAAAAGAATGAGCATTACAAAACACTTATTCTCAAAATGACGAAAGCGGATATCCTTCCCGGAATAGAGGATTTTCTCGCCGTTCTCCGCGAAAAAGGAATAAAAACGGGCGTAGCGTCCGTTTCCAAAAACGCAGAGACCGTGCTTTCCGTGCTGAATATCAAAAACAGGTTTGACTATATTGCGGACGCCGCAAAAGTCACGAAACCGAAGCCCGACCCCGAAATTTTTGCTCTTTGCGCTTTCGAACTCGGATTTGAGGGCAAGGACTGCGTCGGCGTGGAGGACGCTCAAAGCGGTATCGAGGCGATAACCGCCGCAGGAATGTTCTCGGTGGGAATAGGTGTCGAAGTCACAAGCGTTCGCCCTCGGCTCGAACTCGGTTCGACAGCCGAACTCGATTTTGAAAAAATCTGTGAAGCGTATACGGCGTGGAGGAACTCTCAATGAGCGGTTTCTCCGCCGCATTCGGGAGAATTTTCAGGGACAACGGACTTGAAGATTTTCTGGAATGCTCCGAAAAATTCGAATTTCTTTACGGCAAACTTATCGAGGCAAACAGCCGTGTAAACATAACCGCGATAACGGACAGAGACGAAGTTATAGTCAAACATTTCGCCGACTGTGTCCGCGTCGCGGAGTATATCCCGCAAAATGCCGATGTCGTTGACATCGGCTGCGGAGGGGGATTTCCGACGCTGCCTCTTGCCATAGTTCGCCCCGATATAAAGATTTTCGCGGTCGATTCCGTTGCGAAAAAACTTGTTTTCGTGGACGGCGTTTCCCGCGATCTCGGGCTTTCCGTCACTGTCGCCGCCGCCCGTGCTGAGGAACTCGGACATGACGAAGAACTGCGCGAAAAGTTCGATGTCTGCGTTTCTCGGGCGGTCGCAAGGCTCGACGGTCTTTCCGAACTGTGTCTTCCGCTTGTCAAAGTCGGGGGCGCTTTTGTTGCCATGAAAGGCAGCGACGGACTTGCGGAACTGCGCGAAGCGGAAAATGCAGTCCGCATTCTCGGAGGTACGCCGTCCGCATCTGACAATTTCCGACTTTCGGACGGGAGCGAACGGTACATATTCCGAATTGAAAAAACGTCTGTTGCCCCCGAAAAATATCCGAGAAAATATAACAAAATCAAAAAGGAGCCGTTAAAGTGAAAACAGGCGAAAAAGTTAAAAAGTTGGCTCTTAGCGGCGTTTTATGCGCTCTCGGCGTGGTCGTTATGCTGTTCGGCGGTGTCATTCCCATCGCCGTTTACTGCTGTCCCGCTCTTGCCGCGATGCTGCTCGTTCCGATAGACTGCGAATGCGGAACAAAATACGGCTTGACCGCTTATGCCGCCGTCGCCGTTCTCTCTGTGCTTCTCGTCGCGGATAAGGAAACTGCCGCGGTATTCGTGTTTCTCGGATATTATCCCGTTGTCAAAAAATTCTTTGACCGAATACGCCCGAAAGTTTTGCGGATAATCTTAAAACTGCTTTTGTTCAACGTTTCCGCAGTCGTTCTTTATGCGCTTCTGATATTCGTCTTCAATATGACGGTGCTTGTTGAAGAGTTCAGAACGACAGGCACACTTCTTCTTATCGCAACTCTCGCGCTCGGCAACATTGCGTTCATTCTTCTCGATTTCTGTCTTGCCCGTCTGCGTATACTCTATTTTGTAAAACTTCGCAAATATGTTTTCAAAAACGGGAAATGATAAAAGTGAAGAAAGGGGAAACAGCCTGTGAAAATAGCATTTTTCGACGCAAAGAACTATGATGTCGAATCGTTTGAAAAAGTTGAACATGACGGAATTGAGTTCAAATTCTTTGAAACAAAACTCGGTGCCGATACCGCCGAACTCGCAAAAGGCTTTGACGGCGTTTGCGTGTTTGTCAACGACGATGTGAGTGCGGAGGTCATTGACGCTTTATACCGCAACGGCGTAAAAGTAATTGCTTTGCGCTGTGCCGGTTACAATAATGTTGACGTGCGCCACACTTACGGCAAAATACACGTTTTTCACGTTCCCGCATATTCGCCGTATGCGGTTGCGGAACACGCCATGGCGCTGCTTTTGACGTCCGTGCGCCGTATTCACAAAGCATATAACCGAACCCGCGAATTCAATTTCAGTCTGAACGGGCTGACTGGTTTTGACCTGCACGGCAAGACAGTTGGGGTTGTCGGAACGGGCAAGATAGGCAGAATATTCATCGATATATGCAAAGGCTTCGGCATGAAAGTTATAGCATACGATAAATTTCCCGCCGAAAATTGCGGCATAGAGTATGTTTCGCTCGATACGCTGTTTGCCGAAAGCGATATTATTTCGCTGCATTGCCCGTTGACAAAGGAGACTTATCATCTCATCGACGGCGACGCGATAGCAAAAATGAAAAAGGGCGTTTATATTCTGAATACTTCGCGCGGCGCGCTCATCGATGCGGAAGCGTTGCTCGAAGGAATCAAGGGACGCAAAGTGGGCGCCGCCTGCCTTGACGTTTACGAAGAAGAAGCCGACGTGTTTTTCGAGGATTTTTCGGGGCATATCGTGTCCGACGATATTCTCGCAAGGCTTATAACAATGCCCAACGTTATCGTTACTTCGCATCAGGCGTTTCTCACGGCGGAAGCGCTGAACAATATCGCTGAGACCACGGTTCGCAATCTGCGCGACTTTGAGCGGAACGGCTGCGGCGAAAACGAACTTTGCTATCATTGCGGAAAGACCGATAATTGCAGAACGCACCGCCTCGGTAAATGCTTCTGACGGAAAGCGATTGTGAAAACGTAATTTTTATCGTATAAAGGAGCGGGAGAAATGGACGACGCGATAACCGTCGAACGCGGATTGACAAAGCGTTTCAGAAAAAATCTCAGAAGACCTTTTATAGAAGCGTTACAGGAGTTTTCCATGACATCTCCCGACGACCGCATTCTTGTTTTTGTCAGCCCGAACGCGCAGTCCGTTCTGCTTGCAAAACTTATGCAGATGCTTGCTGCGTACAGCGATTTTCCGCTGACCGTTGAGTTTTGCGCGGACGAACCGTCTCCTGTTTTCGAAAACCTCGGAATACCTGTTTCCGAACCGTGCGGAGAGTATGACAAGATAGCCGTTGACGACTGCTTTGACGATGTCTGCACATCAACTCTCGAAAATATCGTATATAACGGAAAAGCCGCAACGTTGCCGCCCAAAAGCGGAAAAACTATACGTCCTCTCTGTTATATAAAACGCCGTCACATTGCAATGTGGGCAGAGTTTCACGGGCTGGCATACGAATCGAAAAAAAGTCCCGCAGATGCGCTTTATGCCGAATTGACGTCCGAAATATTCGATGCGGATATACGTCTTTTCCGCGCTTTGACGACCGCCGACAGCCGCTATTTTCTCGGTTGGATGGATGAAAACGGTGTTCATCACGGTTGTGAACCTTTGGAAATGTAAAAAACGCAGCGAATAAAAAGCAACGAATGAATTTTGATATAAAGTGACCCGACCGAAGCAGAGTTTTTTCGCTTCGGTCGGGCTTTTTATTTTGTTTTTGTTTTAATTGCCGCGATGCGGTTTTATCGGTTTTTTTCAATAACCGCAAAGACGGGCGGACAGCCTTTTCTGTTTGCAAATTGCGTGATTGCAACGGTGAACTCTTTCTGGTCAAGTGTTTTGAGAAAGTCGAGAACGCCGTCGCGCTCCTCAAAGCCCGACAGTCCGCCGTAATATATGCAGACAAGGACAAATCCGTCGTCCGTCAGCATTTCCGTTGAGGCTTTTATCGCTTTTATACTTGTTTGCGTCGAGGTTCTTATCTCGTGGTCGCTTCCCGGCAGCCAACCGAGATTGAACACAATGCAGTTCACCTTATCCGCGTAACTTTTGATGTTTTCGTGCGAATCGCAGACGAACGTCACTCTGTCCGAAACCCCGTGCTCTGCAATGAGTTTTTCGGCTTCGTCTATCGCTTCTTTTTGTATGTCGATTGCAATGACTTTGCCTTTTTCGCCGACAAGCGACGCAAGCAGCAGCGTATCTCTGCCTTTGCCCGCAGTTGCGTCTATGACGGTATCGCCTTTGCCGACATTTGCATTCAGATATGCGTGCGCAAGTTTAAGCGCGTTTTTGTCGTAAAACGTCATTTTCCCGAGACCGTGACTCCGCCGAAATCGACCCAAGGAAGTATGCACGAACCGTCATTTATGCGCTCGGAGGAAATCGCTTTGACATTCATCAACATCTCTGTCAGATTCCCCGAAAACATCGTTTCGCTGACTGCACCGACTATCTGACCGTTTTCGATAAGAAAACTGTTTTTCGCCACGCCGGTAACATCTCCGTTTACACCCGGAGAACCCGCGCTGAAACGGTTCATAAGAAGTCCCTTTTTCGTATTTTTAATAATGTCTGAAAGGGAAGTGTCTCCGCCGTTCATTATATAACAGCCGCCGTCGCTGTCGCTTCTTTTGAGCCCCGTTCTTGCCGCTCCGTAGCGAGAAACGATAAAGTTTTTAAGTTCTCCGTTTTCTATCAGCGGCATATTTTTCGCAATATAGCCGTCCGCCGTAGATCTGTAACCGTCAACAAGTTCTTCCGAAAGCGGCGAGGAGATCAAAGTGACTTCTTTTGCCGCGATCTGCTTGCCGAGTTTGTCCAGATACGGAGACGTTTTGTTTATGAGCACCTGATCGGAAAGAAAGTTGTCCTCGATTATGCCGAGCATTTCGGAAAGGCATTGCGGGGTGACGATAACGTCGCCTATGAATTTGCCGTCCACGGTTATTGTGTCCGTCTGTTCTTCCGTTTCTTTCAGCAGTTCTTCCGTCATTCCGAGCGTCATAAACGGCTTGTCGAGATCTTTTGTGATAACACCCGAATAATTGAACGCCGAGGCTTTTTCGCCGTCAACCGCCATGTACATCGGGCTGAAAGTGTAATAACCGAATTTTTCGGTTATGTTCACATCGTTTGTGTTTTTGTATATTCGCTCAACCGAAACGTGATTCGCGGTTATGGAGTCAAACGAAATTTTGGGATATTTCTTTTTCGTATCTGCCAAAAATTCGGTAAGGCGGTCGTAAAGTTTTTCCGTGTCCTTTTCGGTCGCCCCGTAAACAAAAGTTTCGTTACAAGGAACATCGGAAATTCCGTTTGCGTCGTCTTCGTGCGCGCTTTGCGCCGATTCGAGCGCGTCGGAAACGATTTTTTTCAACGCGTCCGACGAAGAGACGTCGTTTGTCGCCACAACGCCCTTTTTGCCGTTTTTGATGACCTTTACATTCGCTGAAACGTTTTCGTTGGTTCGTATCATGCTGACTTTGCCGGATTCGTAATAAACTTCCGTCGTTTGTGTTTGCGTAACGCAGACTTCTCCGCAATCGGCTTCGGAGGTCTTTATTTCTTCGATAAGAAACTTTGCCTTATCATTTTCGCTCATTGTCTTGTCCTCCTTATCTTCCGCCTACGTTGAGTTTGCATTTTATTGCGGGACCGCCCATTGAAACGGGTATCGGCTGCTTTTTGCCGCACATTCCGCAGTTTGTCCACGTCAGGTCGTCTGATACCATGGTAACGGTTTTCAGCATTTCAAACGCCACGCCCGATATTGTTGTGGACTTTATGGCTCTGCCGAGTTTTCCGTTTTTGATTTCGTAGCCCATATCCACACCGAACATAAACTCACCCGTCGAGTCCGCCTGTCCGTTGCCCGTTCTTGTCAGATAGTAACCGTCCTTTACCGAGGCTATCATTTCTTCAAGTTTTGATTCTCCAGGAAGCACGAACGTGTTTCTCATTCTTATAAGCGGTTCGTCGGGGAACGAAAACGCCCTTGCGTTGCCTGTCGGCTCAACGCCGAATTTTTCAGCCGATTCCCTGTTGTGCATATAATTGCGAAGAACGCCGTTTTCGATTATCTTTACGTCTTTTGCTTCCACGCCTTCATCGTCCACATAAACGGGCACAGGCAGCGTTTTGCCGAACGCCGTATGCGCAAAGTCCGTCATGTTTATAAGTTCCGACGCAACCTGTTTGTTCATCATGTGCGCCGCAACGGAGCCCGACTGAACAAAATCCGCTTCGACAGTATGTCCGACCGCTTCGTGTGCCAACATTCCCGCAAGGTCGGGGTGCAGAACGCAGTCTTTTATTCCCGCGTCCGCATAAACGCCCTCGCACTTTTTCATCAGTTCTTCGTAAAGCGCGTCAATCTTTCCGTAATACTTCGTCGGAGAGGAAAATACCTCGTCAAAACAGCCTAAATCGCCTATGGGTTCGAGCATTTCCTGCATATTGCCCTCGTTGTCTTCCGCCGTCATAAAGATATAGAAAGACGCTCTCGGCGTGAACGAGTGTGCAACAACGCCGTCGGAGGTGAACAGCGCTTTTTCCATATCCAGCCCCGACGCGACAACCGAACGGGAGACAAGTTTTTTGTATGTTTTTGCTATATATGCGTCGGCTTCCGCGCAAAACTCGATAAGTCTTTTTTGAGAAGATAAGTCGTCCTGCGGGTGTCTGTTCGCTTCCTGCGTTGCGGGAATTTTCGGGAACTGCGGCTTTGTCGGTTTTTGTCTTGAATAAAGCAGTTCGGCATTGCCCGCCGCTTCTTTCAGCACAAATTTTACGCCGTCTTCGTCCGTGTTGGGACATGACGCAAAACCGTAAGCGCCGTTTTTGTATATTCTCGCGTTGACGCCGCGGCCCGATGCCGTTGAGTTTGAAGTCAGTCTGCCGTCAAGGAAGCCCACTCTCTTTGTCGAGTTTTGCTGAAAACGTATTTCCGTGTTCACTCCTGCGGGAAACGCGGATACCTCTTTTTTGAGTTTTTCTATGTCGAACATTTTTTATTTTGTTCCTTTCAGGACATATTCTTTGAATTTTGTGCCGCGCTCTTCAAAGTTTTTGAAGTAGCCGTAACTTGCCGCTGCGGGGGAGAACAGTACCGAACCGTTCTTTGTTATCTCTTTTGCCTTGTCCGCCGCTTCGTAAATGTCCGCAACTTCAAACAGACTGCATTTCGGGCAAAGCGGCTCGGTCTCTTTCAATACGCGCTTTCCGCTTTCATAAGCAAAAATAACATTTTCGACTTTTCCCGACGCGATATATTTTTCAAGTTCGCCGTAGGGAATGCCTCTGTCCATGCCTCCGATTATCAGCGTTCTGACGTCTCCTATCCCTTCAACCGCATTTATCGCCGCTTCGGGTATCGTTGATATGGAATCATTGAACCAGCGGACGCCGTTTTGTGTTGTGAACAGTTCAAGCCGATGTTCAAGTCCTTTGAAGTCTTCCACGGCGTTTATCGCTTCTTCAAGCGGTACGCCCGCCGTCACCGCCGCAGTCAACGCAACGGAAATGTTATATAAATTATGTTTTCCTATCAAAGTCGTTTTTACTCGTTCGAGGGGAACGACTTTTCCGCAGACATACATATTTTCACCGTCAATACCGCACCCGTTTTTGTCGTTCGCGAATATGACGTGCTGTTTTGCCCCGTCAAACATTGAAATGTCTATGTTTTCGCAGGTCGAGTTGACTATAAGAGTATCATTTTCGGTCTGATACTTAAAAATGTTGAACTTTGCGTCTCTGTATTCTTCAAACGAACGATAGTGATCGAGGTGATCGCTGTAAACATTGAGCAATACGGCGATATTCGGCGACGCTTTTACATATTGCAGTTGGTGGCAGCTGAGTTCGTATACAACGACGGTATCGGATTTGATATTCGCCATATCGGAGAATACGGGAACACCGATGTTGCCCACAAGCCGTGTTCTTCTTCCGCATTTTTTCAGAATATGATATATCAGCGAAGATGTTGTCGATTTGCCTTTTGTGCCCGTTATGCCGATAACCGTCGCGGGACAGAATCGGAGAAACAGATCGGTCTGCGATGTTATTTTGTTTTCGACTTCTTCGCCGTAATCTTTGAGTATCGGTATTCCGGGAGATTTCATTATTATGTCGTACCCGCCGAGGTCGTCCATATAATGCTCTCCGAATACCGTTTTGCAATTAAACTGTTCAAAAGAAACGCAGCCGCACGGCGAAACGGACGTCAGTTTTTGCTCTTTTGCGTCCGCAACGGTGATTTCAGCCGACGGAACTTTGTCTTTCAGAAATTCGTAAGTCGTTCTGCCCTCTCTGCCGAAGCCGAGAATAAGCACCTTTTTGTCTTTGAAAAAGTCTGTCAGTTCTTTTTCCATTTCAACTCTTCTTTCAGTTCGTTCGGAACATTGTTGTTCTCATCAAAAAATGTATCAACCGAAGTTATGTCAAAGTTTTTATCGTAATATTTCTCTTTGTATTTTTCAAGCAGCAGGGGAAGATGTCCCGTTCTCTTTTCGAGCGTTTTCGTCAGCGCCGCATTTATCTCTTCACGCGTTCCGATACATTCAAACGGCTTATCGAACTGTTCGCTGACAAGTCCGTCAAAGTATTTAAGCATATTTTCGTCGTCCAAAAGGTCGTGTCCGAATATCTCTTTGAGTTTTTCGTTCTCGACAAACGGCGAAAGCATTATATATACGAACAGGCACTTTGAACACTCTCCGCACCATACATTTTTTTTGCTTCCGAGATTGCAGCTCTTAAAAACGGGCAGATACTGCGGATAACCGACAAACAGTTTGATTATGTTCCATTCGTTGAGCGGGCGCAAAAGGCTGAAATATTCAACCTCGCCGCAAATGCGGTCTTTTACAAGCACGCGAAAGTCATTTTCGAATTCAACGCTCTTCGAATATTGGTGATTGACCGTCGTACCTTTGACGTAAACGTCGTTTGCGCTGCTCTCGTTTGACAGAACAATGTATCTTTTTTGCTCTGCGATCGCGCAGAAAAGAGCGGAGAACGCAACTATCGCCGAAAACGGCGTATGACCGTTCAGAAAACCCTGTGAGTTTAATTCGACTATTTTCAGGTCGAGCCGTCTTTTCGGGGCGACAGTATCCTTTTCGGAATATCCAGCCACACGCGCCGTTTCGACAGCCGAGCCGAGCGAATTTATCATAAAGACTTTGTTTTCCGCTTTGTGTGCGCGCAGAAGTTCCATTGTTACAACGGAGTCCTTGCCGCCGCCGACGGGGATAAGATTGCCCGAAAAAATTCCTGCCAAAGGCGTTTTTTCAAACGCTTCGCCATGGCTTTCTATGGTCATAAAAGTCTTTTCGTCGGTCGATATTCCGTTCCTGTAAAAGAACTCTCCGAGCCCGTTGAAAAACAGTTTTTTGAACCAAAGCGTTTCTTCGTCCGTCAACTTTCCGCATTCGATAACGACTTTCGGCGGGCAGGCGGCTTTCCAATAACTGACAAGTTCGACGCAGCCGAGCAAAAACAGAACGCGTTTCAGCGCCTTTGCGTTTTTGCCGCTTTCGATTTTTTCTTTCTGATAGGGAAATACCCAACTCGGACGGAACACGATATCGTCGCCGAGCGCAAACTCGTATGTGACTTTCAGATTTCCGCCGTCGTCGCTCACTGTATACGACCTGTAAACGAATGTCGGATATTTTTTTCGAAGTTCTTCAAAAGTGAACATTTACGACACCTCTGCCGAATTTTATGCCTTTGTTACGGGATAAAGAATTTTAAGTTGATTTACCTTGCTTCTGAACGCTTTTTGACGTTTTTCCTGCAAAAGATGCTCTTTGATGTTGTCTTTCAATGTGTCGAAATCGGGTGTGGAAGCCGTACCTTTTGAGTTGAGTTTTATCAAGTGATAACCGAACTGCGTTTTTACCGGTTCGGATATCTGACCGGGTTCCATGCCGAACGCCGCAACTTCAAATTCGGGAACCATCTGACCTCTTCCGAAATCGCCGAGGTTGCCGCCCTCTTCTTTCGAGGGGCAGGTGCTGTATTTCTTTGCCGCTTCTTCGAATGTAATGGCACCGCTTTCTATCTCTGCTTTTATTCTCTTTATTTCGTCTTCGTCGGCAACAAGAATGTGGCTTGCGTTGACGGTCTCTCCGCCTCCGAGGTGGTCTTTGTGCTCATCGTAAAACGCTTTCGCTTCCGCATCCGTGACCGTGATGTCAGAAAACGCCTTGTTCATCGCATAACTTACAAGCATTTCCTCTTTTACGCGTTGAAGCTCTGCCTTAAATTCGGGGCTGAACTCATAAAGATTCTTTCTTGCGTCCAAAAGAAAAAGTTTTTGGCTTATAAGTTCGTCGAGTATGGTTTCTCTGCCTCTTTCGTCGCTGAAATCTCTGCCGCGCTGACGGAGCGCGAGCAGCATTGCGTCAAATTCCGCCTGTGTGATTTTTTCCGTGCCTACGGTGGCTATAACTCTTGATTCATCCATGATTTTTGTATCTCCGTTAATGATAAAATTTATATTTTACAGTATAACATATATTGCACGCAATGTCAAATGAAAAATGTCGTGAAAAGATATTGACAAATATTGCAATATGTGATATTATAATTAAGGTGTGTGTGATAATGTATCGCAAAATCAAATTTTTGCGGAAACTATTGCTTTTTTAATTATTTTAGTATATAATATTATAAAATCAGGACGGTGACTTTCCGTCGGAAAGGCTGAAAAAAATGGCAGAAAAAAAAGGTGCCGCGCAGAGCGGTGTTGCAAACGACAAAAAGAAAGCGCTTGAAGCGGCGATGTCGCAGATAGAAAAAGCATACGGCGCAGGCTCGGTCATGGTTCTCGGACAGAATGCAAATATGAACGTTGACGCTATCCCTACCGGTTCTTTTTCTCTCGATCTGGCGCTCGGCATCGGCGGCGTTCCGAAGGGAAGAATTGTTGAAATATACGGTCCCGAAAGTTCGGGTAAGACCACTGTTGCTTTACATATCGTTGCGGAAGCGCAGAAGCGCGGCGGCACGGCTGCTTTTGTGGACGCGGAACACGCACTTGACCCGATATATGCGAGAAATCTCGGCGTTGATATAGATTCTCTGCTTGTTTCTCAGCCCGACAACGGCGAGCAGGCGCTTGAAATTGCGGAAACACTTGTGCGTTCGGGTGCCATCGACGTGCTGGTTGTGGACAGCGTTGCGGCGCTCGTTCCCAAACAGGAAATAGAGGACGGAATGGGCGACAGCCACGTCGGACTTCACGCAAGACTGATGTCCCAGGCTTTGAGAAAACTTGCGGGCGTTATTTCGAGAACCAACTGCGTTGCCATATTTATTAACCAGCTGCGTGAAAAAGTCGGAGTTATTTACGGCAACCCCGAGGTTACGACAGGCGGCAGAGCGCTTAAATTCTATTCTTCCGTCCGCATGGAAGTAAGAAGAACGGAAACGCTCAAAAACGGCACAGAAGCGATAGGAGCACGCACAAAAGTCAAAGTTGTCAAAAACAAGGTCGCACCACCGTTCAAAGAAGCGGAATTTGATATAATGTACGGCAAGGGTATCTCCAAAACGGGAGAACTCATCGACGCTGCCGTAAAACTCGACATCGTAGAAAAATCGGGTGCATGGTTCTCCTATTGCGGCGAAAAGATAGGTCAGGGCAGAGACAAGGCAAAAGACTTCCTGGCGCAGAATCCCGAAGTTGCAGAGGAAATAGAAGAAAAGATCAAGGCGGCGCTCAAAGAGGCTGCGGAAAAGAAAGCCGCGCCGAAGCCGACCGTTCCCACCTCAAAAACTTCGACGGCGGCAACTCCCGCAAGACGTGTGACACTCAGCGCGACTGCGGACGATTTTGAGGACGACGAGGATATATAATTCGCGGGAATGAAAAAAATAACCGATATAAAAGAAGCGGAAAAAAGTTCGCGTTTCAATGTTTTTACGGAAGAGGACTATGCGTTTTCTTTGAGTGCAAAAGGGATTTTCGAATGTGAGATAGCCGTCGGAAAAGTATTTTCCGAAGCAGAGTTTGAAAACATCCTGCACTATGTCGAGGAAGAAAAGGCTTTTTCCGCCGCGATGCGGTTTCTCGGTTATCGAGACTATTCCGAAAAAGAACTGCTGCGGCGGCTTGCAAGAGCCGGTATCGACGGAACGAATGCGGTTGAAAAACTTGTCGGATTGGGATATGTCAACGACGAACGTTATGCGCGGGAGTTTATCGAAAAGAACTTTGAAAAGTTCGGCAGAGTCCGCATAGAAAACGAACTTCGCCGCCGCGGAATCGACCGTGAACTTGCGGCTGAACTTCTTGACGAGGCTTTTTCGGAACCGACGTCCGCCGCGTTTGACGCACTCTGCAAAAAGCAGAAAATGCAGGCGTTTTCCGATATGAAAGAAAAGAACAGGGCTTACGCCTTTCTTGTTCGGCGCGGGTTCGGTTCGGAAGAAATATCGGCGGCTTTTGAAAAATATGAAATGATGATTACGGGAGAAGAAATTTCGGAATGAGTAAAAAAATAGGCATGATAGCGCTCGGCTGCGCAAAAAACAGGGTCGATGCGGAAGTGCTTTTGGGAATGCTCGAAAAACACGGGTATGAGATATGCCCCGACCTTGCGGAGTGCGATGCGTGCATAGTTCACACCTGTACGTTTATCGGACCCGCAAAAGAAGAGTCCATCGGGGCGATACTCGATGCGGCGGAGTATAAAATAAAGGGAAAACTGAAGAAAATCATAGTAACGGGCTGTATGGCGGAACGCTATCGCGGCGAGATAATAGAGAACATGCCCGAGGTCGATGCCTGCCTCGGTTCAAAATCTTTTGATAAGATAGTCGAAGCGATAGAAAGCGACGGCATTTACGAATACTATGCGCCGCTTGACACACCGTGTCCCGACGGCGAGCGTGTTCTGACTTCGACCGACTATTCGGTTTATGTCAAGATAGCGGACGGATGTTCAAATCATTGCACATACTGCGTCATACCGTCCGTCAGAGGAGAATTTCAGCCGCGCCCGTTCGAGGACGTTCTCGACGAGATAAGAACGCTTGCGTTCAATGGTGCGAAAGAGATAAATCTCATTGCTCAGGACACCACAAAATATCCGCGTCTTTGCGAACTTATAAAAAAGACCTGCGCCATTCCGTCCGTCAAGTGGGTGCGTGTGCTTTACTGCCGCCCCGAAGGCATAACGGACGAATTTCTCGAACTCATGGCAAATGAGGAAAAGTTCTGTTCGTATATCGACGTGCCGTTGCAGCATGCTTCGAAAGATGTTTTGAAACGAATGAACAGAAGCGGCGATGTGAAAAGCCTTGCGGCACAGATGAAGCACATCCGCGATATGGTTCCTGGCGTGTCGCTTCGAACGACGTTTATTTCGGGCTTCCCGCACGAAAGCGAAGCGGATTTTGAGGAACTCTGTGAATTTGTATCGGAAGTTCGTTTCAACAATCTCGGCGTTTTTCCTTATTCGCGTGAAGAGGGAACGCCCGCAGCGAGAATGCGCGGTCAGATCGACGAACAGACAAAACAGGACAGAGCGGACCGCATTATGCAGATGCAGTTGAGACTTCTTGAAGATATAAACAAACAGTATGTGGGAAAAACTTACGATGTTCTCGTTGAGGGCGCGGAAGACGGCAAACTTGTAGGAAGAGCGTATTTTCAGGCTCCCGACATTGACGGAAGAGTTTATTTTGACTCCGATTTCGCCGTTTCGGAGGGCGATTTTGTCCGCGTTCGAATTGATGAATGTAAAGATTACGACTTGTTCGGCAAGGCGGTGAAGGAATGAAAGTAAATAAAAATTTACCCAACTATCTTTGCATAACGCGTATCGTGCTGATACCGTTCGTTCTGCTGTTTCTTTTGGATAACCCCGTTGTGAACGGCATTCCCGTATATATCAGAATGCTTGTTTCGGGCGCAGTTTTCGGCCTTGCGATGCTCACGGATATGGCGGACGGAAAAATAGCGAGAAAATATAATCTTGTCAGCGATTTCGGCAAATTTCTTGACCCGATAGCGGATAAACTGCTTGTTGTCAGCGTCCTTATGGTCTTTATCTCCGTGGGGCTTGCATCAAGCGTTGCTGTTATCCTTATCGTTGCCCGCGAATTTCTTATTTCGGGACTTCGTATGCAGGCGGCGGCAAAGGGCGAAGTTATCGCCGCAAGCATTTGGGGCAAGATTAAAACGGGAACGCAGGGCGTGGTCATGTCCTGTTCGTACATTTATCTTATCGTTATGTATTGGATAAAGGACACTTCCGTAACAATGATGTCTGCTCCGCATGACGGGATTTCATTTCTGCCCGTTCAGATCGCCGTTTGGGTACTTGCCGTTATAACGGTCATATCCGTTATCCCTTACTTTGTAAACGGCGCAAAATTTATTAAGATGAAATAATTCGGATAGGGGAACTATGGGAAAAAGACTGAAAGAAGATATTGCCGCTTTCAGAGAAAGAGACCCTGCCGCGCGTTCGAATGCGGAAATATTTTTCTGCTATTCGGGACTTAAAGCAATACGCAGTCACCGCGTTGCAAATTTCTTTTACAGGCACAATCATAAATTTTTAGCGCGTGCCATATCTCAGCGCGCAAGACATAAAACGGGCGTGGAGATACATCCCGCCGCAAAACTCGGGCGCAGACTCGTTATCGACCACGGTATGGGCGTCGTTATAGGCGAGACCGCGGTAATAGGGGACGATTGCCTTATCTATCACGGCGTAACGCTCGGCGGAACAGGCAAAGAAACAGGCAAAAGACATCCTACGCTCGGCAACAACGTTGTTATCGGCGCGGGCGCAAAAGTTCTCGGCTCGATAACGATAGGGGACAATTCAAAAGTCGCCGCAGGTGCTGTCGTTCTGTGCGACGTGCCGCCCAACTCCACGGCGGTCGGCGTTCCCGCAAGGATAGTCAAACGTGACGGACAGAAAACTCCCGACCTGGATCAGGTGCATATACCTGACCCCGTATCGCAGGAACTGTGTCGATTGCAGGCGCAGATAGACACGCTGCGTGCGGAACTTAAAAGATTGGAGAAAAAAGAGTGATGATGAATCTTTACAATTCGCTTACCCATAAAAAAGAAGAGTTGAAAACTCATGAACCGGGCGTTTGCACTATGTACACCTGCGGTCCGACCGTATATCATTTTGCGCATATCGGAAACCTGCGTTCGTATATAATGGAAGATGTTCTCGAAAAATATATCAATTACACGGGTATACACGTTAAGCGCGCGATGAACATAACCGACGTGGGACATCTTTCTTCGGACGCGGACACGGGCGAGGATAAAATGCTCAAAGGCGCAAAACGCGAGCATAAAACCGTTATGCAGATAGCGAAGTTTTATACGGATAAGTTTTTTGAGGACTGCGCCGAACTGAACATCAAAAAGCCCGAGATAGTCGAGCCCGCAACGCATTGCATTCCCGAATATATCGAAATGATAACGCGCCTGCTTGACAACGGCTCCGCATATATCGCGGGCGGCAACGTGTATTTTGACACTTCAACGCTCAAAAAATATTATGTTTTCAACGACCATGATGAGGAAAATCTCGCGGTCGGCGTTCGAGAGGGCGTATTTGAGGACACGAACAAGAGAAACAAGGCGGACTTTGTTCTTTGGTTCACAAAATCAAAGTTTGAGGATCAGGAATTGAAGTGGGACTCCCCGTGGGGCGTCGGCTATCCCGGCTGGCATATCGAATGCTCCGCGATAAGCATAAAGAACCTCGGCGAATATCTTGACCTTCATTGCGGCGGCATAGATAACGCTTTTCCGCATCACACCAACGAAATTGCGCAGTCCGAGGCATATCTCGGTCATGCATGGTGCCCGCATTGGTTCCATGTTCTGCATCTTAACACGACTGACGGTAAGATGTCGAAGTCAAAAGGCGAATTTCTGACGCTTTCGCTGCTCAAAGAAAAAGGATATGACCCTGCCGTATACCGCTTTTTCTGCCTGCAATCGCATTATCGCAAGAATCTTGTTTTCTCGTATGAGGGACTTGACAATGCGACCGTTGCATACAAAAAACTTGTTGAGCGTATAGCCGCTCTTAACCCGCAGGAAAACGACGTTTTTGATGAAAACGCCGCGACGGCTCTGCGTGAAAAATTCAACGACGGAATGTCCAACGACTTGAACACGTCGCTCGGCATAACCTGCCTTTACGACGTTTTGAAATACGATACAAACGATAAGACCAAACGTGCGCTTATCGAAGAGTTCGATACCGTGCTTTCGCTCAATCTTTGCAAAGAAGCGGACGCGTTGAACGCAAAAGAGGAAGAACCGTCGTCCGATCCCGATGCCGCAAGAATCGAGGTTCTGCTTGCGGAACGTGCGCAGGCGAAAAAAGACAGAAATTTTGCCCGTGCCGACGAGATACGCGACTCTCTCAAAGCGGAGGGCATCGTTATAACCGACACTCCGAACGGAGCAAAGTGGGAAAGAGTCTGAAACGGACGCTCTTTTCAAAATAACTTTCAAACTGCGGTCTTTGTCCGTTTCCGAGACAAGAACCGCAGTTTTTTGAATCTTGCACAGAAAATGTAAAGGGGGAAAGCAAAGGTTATGAACATTTCGGACGCAAATGTTTCCGTGCTGAAAGGCGTCGGAACAAAAATGCAAAAAGAACTTGAAAATCTCGGTATATTGACCGTTCGCGACCTGCTTGAATACTTTCCCCGAAAGTATATTGATTTTTCCCAAATATCAAAAATCGCCGAACTCGAACCCGATGTTTCGGTTGTTGTGGAAGCGACTGTCGTCAAAAAAATGCGTCCGTTTACCGCAAAAGGAATAACCTTTTCGAAGATAGACGTTTCGGACGGCACGGGTGAAGCACGTCTGACCTTTTACAATCAGCCGTATGTTATGGGTTCTGTCGAGGTCGGCAAAAAATATCTGTTTTACGGCAAAGTCGAAAAACTCGGTAAGTTCGTTGATATAAACGCCCCCGTGATTGAAAAACCTGAGAATAAATATATACACCCCGTTTATTCGCACCCGAAAGGTATCTCATCAAACAGAATTGCGGCGCTTGTGAAAACGGCGCTGACTGCGGTAGGGAGCAATCTCTCGGAAACTCTGAACAGGGAAATAATCGAAAAGTATTCGCTTTGCCCTCTTTCGGAAGCGTACAGACAAATTCATTTTCCTACATCTTTTGAAGCGCGTGAAAAGGCTATGCGTCGCTTTGCGTTTGAAGAATTGCTGTTGTTTTCGCTCGGTATAATGACGCTGCGTTCGGCAAACCGCAAACTTGTCGGAAACCCCGTTGAGGGCGATTGCGACGTCTCCGATTTTCTGAAAACGTTGCCGTATACGCTGACAAACGCGCAAAAACGTGCGCTTGACGATTGCCTTTCCGATTTGAAAAAAAAGACGCCGATGTCCCGTATAGTTCAGGGCGATGTCGGAAGCGGAAAAACCGTTGTCGCAGCCGCGGTTATGTATTATGTCTCAAAATGCGGCAGGCAGTCCTGCCTTATGGCTCCGACCGAAATACTTGCGGTTCAGCATTTTGCGTCTTTTACAAAATTGTTTGACGGTCTCGGCGTTCGGTGCGCTTTGCTGACGGGTTCGACTTCCGCCGCAGAGCGAAAAAAACTTCTTGATCGGCTCAAAAACGGGGAGACAGATGTACTTATAGGCACTCATGCCGTTTTTCAGAAAGGTGTGGATTTTTTCGACCTTGCGCTTGCCGTGACCGACGAACAGCACCGTTTCGGCATTTCACAACGGTCAAAACTTTCCGAAAAAGGAAACGGCACCCATATTCTGGTTATGTCCGCAACGCCTATTCCGAGAACTCTTGCAATGATTCTTTACGGCGATATGGATATTTCCGTTATCGACGAATTGCCTCCCGGCAGACAGAAAATTTCAACGCACCTCGTGGACGGCTCATATCACGACCGAATGTATTCGTATCTGCGCGAAGAATGTCTGAAAGGCGCGCAGGCTTATGTCGTTTGCCCGCTTGTAGAAGAGGGGGACAACGACGAGCTGCGTTCAGCCGTCGAATATGCGGACAGACTTTGCCGAGAACACCTGAACGGCATTTCCGTACGCTATCTGCACGGTAAGATGAAAGCCAAGGAAAAAGAAGAGATACTCCGTGATTTTGCCGACGGAAAAACGCAGGTGCTTGTTTCCACAACGGTTGTTGAAGTCGGAGTCGATGTGCCGAACGCAACGATAATGATTATCGAAAATGCCGACCGTTTCGGACTTTCGCAGCTTCATCAGTTGCGCGGACGCGTCGGGCGCGGAACAAAAAAGTCCTACTGCTTCGTTTCGTCCGATACGAAAAACGAAAAAACTCTCGAACGTCTCAAAGCGTTTTGCTCGACGACCGACGGTTTTGAAATAAGCCGAAAAGACCTTGAAATCCGAGGTCCGGGAGACTTTTTCGGTCAGCGACAGAGCGGACTTCCGATATTCCGTCACGCAGACCTGTTGACGGATATGCAAACGCTTGAACAGGCAAAAGAGACCGCCGACAATATTTTGAACGACCCTCTTTGGTTCACGGACGAAAGCCTTGTCGGACTTAAAAATTCTGTTATCGAACTGTTTGACAGAGTTGATTTTAATATATTCAGTTAAACATTTTTTAATTTATTATATGTGCGGGGCTGTAAAAAAACTTGCGTTTTTTACAGCCCCGTTTTCTTCTTCCGTCGAAATCTTTCAAATAACTCGCAGGCGTTGATGTTGACTGTTATTGTCTGATCGAATCAGGCGGCGGGTTCACATTCCGCCAGCATATTTTCGATGAATACCGCGTATCCCTGTTTCGGGTCGCTGACAAGAACGTGGGTCACCGCGCCGATAAGTTTGCCGTTCTGGATAATCGGGCTTCCGCTCATTCCCTGAACGATGCCGCCCGTTTTTTCAAGCAACTCCGTATCCGTAACTTTTATCAGCATATTTTTCGTCCTCTGATTTTCGTCACGGTTGATTTTGAGTATCTCGATGTCGTATTCTTTGACGCCCGTCGAATCAAGCGTACAGCGAATGGTCGCTTTGCCTGTTTTGACGTCGCCGCTGAGCCCTATCTCAACAGGTTCGGCGTCGTAGTTCTTTGCGCTGTCAACAGTTCCGAAAATACCGCAGTCGCAGTTTTTGAAAACATTTCCCAACACCGATGAGTCAAGAAAAGTTCCCGAAAGCTGACCGGGACTGCCCGTGTTGCCTTTGACTATTCCCGTTATCGCCGCCGGAACGATTGTTCCTTTTCTCAAAGGAAGTAGGCGCGCCGTGTCTGCGTCTGATATAGAATGTCCGAGCGCCCCGAAAGTTCCGTTTGAGGGATTGTAAAACGTCATTGTTCCGAGACCCGCCGCGCTGTCACGCACCCAAAGTCCGAGTTTGTACTCCCCGTCACGCAACGTGGGTCGAACAGACGCTTTGCATTCCTTGCCGTCATGGGTGTAAGTCAGCGTCAGTTCTTTTCCCCCACAGGAAGCAACAAGCGCCGCAAGTTCTTCGTTTTGCGAAATTTTTGAGCCGTCGACTTTCGTTATGATGTCTCCGACGCATATTCCGCTTTTCGCCGCAGGCGAGCCGTCGTCAATATTTATCACGATAAGTCCGTCGCAATAAAACTTGACGCCGAAGACCTGCCCGCCGGGAATGACCTTTTCCGTTCCGAGAACCGTCACACTGACAGTTTTTACGGGTATGACGCCGCATAGGTTGACTTTGATATCGTATCTCTGTCCCTCTCCTATGCGCGTCAGAGTCGTCGGACAAAGCGTTTCGATGTTCGGTTCTTTCCCCGCCGTGACATAGCAGTTCTCCGGCACTTGCGCGTCTGTATATATCCATGCGCAGGTAACGACCATTGCGATCATCAACGGCAGCAGAAATATCCGTCGCATTGTTTTTGATTTTGGCAATTGTTCACCTTCTTCGAATCGCGGCGCCGTGGTTGATTTTGTCAATGCGCTTTTGGCAGTCCGCGCTTCAATATTATGTTTGCCGCGTCGGTTCGGCGTATTCCGTGAGAAGAACGCCAGCCGATACAGATAAAGACAATGTTGCCGCGCTTTGTCAAGAATTATTTGTATTTTGTTATATTTAACCTAAAATTATAAATTTGATATGTGCTTTTTGTTGTATTTACGGGTTGAAGTTTTTTTGTGCGTATGGTAAAATAACATTGTAAAAACGCGGATGTTTGTATATCTGCGCAAAGAGGAGAGAATGTTTATGACATCTAAAACGGTAAAAGTTACCAATGCGGTGGGACTTCATGCAAGACCCGCAACTTTCTTCATTCAAAAAGCAAACGAATATCAGTGCAATATTTGGGTAGAAAAAGGCGATTGCAGGCAGAATGCTAAGAGCCTTCTCGGAATCCTTTCCATGGCTATAACCAAGGATACCGTTATTGACATAATCGCTGACGGCGTTGACGAGACCGAAGCTATCGAAGGATTGACCGAGCTTCTTAACGGCGGTATCGAAGACCGCACCTGATGATCTGCGGCTTTCAAATTAAATAGGATATAAAAATAGTGAATGACCGGAGTTTTGAATTTCGGTTATTGACTATTTTTGTTCTTTTCGGGAAAAATAACGGGAACGGAGGCGCGATATGACAAAAAGCGAGTTGCTCAAAAAGGCGAATGAACTGCCGCTGAAACCCGGCGTTTACATGATGAAAGATGTGAACGGCACGGTCATTTACGTCGGAAAAGCGAAGATACTCAAAAATCGCGTCGTCAGTTATTTCCGCAACGGGGAGCATACGGAAAAAACTCGGCAGATGGTCTCACGCGTTGACCGCTTCGATGTTATAATATGCGCGAGCGAACTTGATGCTCTTTTAACGGAGTGCAGTCTGATAAAACGATACGTTCCGCTTTACAATATCGCATTGAAAAACGGTAACGGATACCCGTTCATCAGATTTTATATAGATAAGGGCTTTCCCGTTTTGACGACCGAACGTTTCAAAAATTCAAAAGGAAAATATTTCGGTCCGTTTTTGTCGCGTCAGAAATGCAATATGGTCGTTCGCCTTATTTCAAAGGCGTTCGCATTGCCCGACTGTTCCGCAAAAAACAGACGTAAAAAGATATGCCTTAATTATCATATCGGGCGTTGTCTCGGATATTGTGAGAACCGGGTGGACGAAGAAAAACTCGAAGAACTCAGCGAAAAGGTCTGTGCCGTCCTGAACGGAAACGTTGATACTATACGCGAAAAAGTCGTTTCGGATATGGAAAAAGCCGCAGAGAATCTTGATTTTGAACGCGCCGCCGTTTTGCGTGACAGCGCCGCCGCTCTTTCGGAGATTGCCGAACGTCAGCGTGCGGTATCCGTTACGAACCGTCATGCCGACTATATCGGTTACCGTTCAAACGATAAAAAGACCTGCATATTTATGTTGCGCATAAGAAACGGATATATTATAGGAGAACGCAGCGATATTTTTGACGAGCCTTTTTCCGATTCTCTTTTGCGCGAATATATCGAACGTTTTTATTCTGACGACGAAAATCCGCCGAACGGAATTTATATCGACGCGGAATACGAATGGCTTCCTCTTATAAACGAATGGCTTAAAAACAAAGTCAAACTGCCGACGATGAAGCAGGACAAAGAACTTTTGGAAAGCGCATTCAAAAATGCGGGGGAGAGAATGCTCCAATACGAGGGCAGAACTATGAAAGCGCAGCGCAATCTCGACGCTTTCTGCAATTTTACATCGCTCAAAGACGCTTCGTTTATGGAGATATACGACGTCAGCCAAATGCTCGGAACGGACGCTGTTTGCGGTCAGGTGACCTGCATAGACGGTATATTGGTTTCGGACAAATATCGCCGTTATAAGGTCGGAAAATCTTTCGGAAACACCGATGATACCGCATTTATGAGTGAAGCCGTGGAACGCCGCCTGCGTCATTTTGCGGACGGAGACGAGAAATTCTCACCTTTGCCGAAGATAATCGTCTGCGACGGCGGTCTCGGTCAGATCCATGCGGTAAAAGCCGTTGTCGATTCTTTCGGCTATGATATAGACGTTATCGGCTTCAAAAAAGACAGCAGACACAGAACAAAAAGCATCGTTTTTTGCGACGGTCACGAACTTGATCTGCGCAACGACCCTGAAGTTTTTGCTTTTTGCGGCAGATTGCAGGAATCCGTCCACAAATATGCGATAGGCTATCACCGCGCTTTGCGCGACGAGGCGGCAAGACGAAGCGACCTGCTTAAAATCAGCGGGCTCGGAAAAGTTAAAGTGAAAGCGCTGTTCGATAAATTCAAGACCGTGGAAAAAATGAAAAAAGCGTCAAAAGAAGAACTGATGACCGTGCCCGGAATAACCGAGGGGCTGGCTCTGAAAATAATCTTTGCGCTTGAACAATAAAACAGAATATATATGGGGCTGTAAAAAATGCAAAATTTTTACAGCCGCAGTTGGGGGATAGGAAAAGATGTTCAGAATGGGGAATCGAATCCGAAGGCGTACATAGGTACGTCGAGAGGTGAGATTCGCCCGTAGCAAAAAAGGCATATTCTCCCGGTTTAATGAAAAAAGTATAAAATTTGTTGTTTTGAGTTATTCTGCTTATCTTTTAGACCATTGCTTTTTTTTGCATTTTTCAGCTTTTTTTGCGGCCTGGACTTTTTTAACAGCCACCAAAAAACAGAGGCAACACGAAAACCGTGTTGCCTCTGTGCTTTTTTCTTATAAAATTAAAACTCTTTATAGAATACGAGAGAAGATTTGTACATCATATAGATGTCGTTCTTCGCCGCGATTTCGTAAGGTGCGTGCATTGAGAGCAGGGGAACTCCGATATCGACGTTTTCGATGTCTTTGTCCGCCAAGAACTGTGCAACAGTTCCACCGCCGCCCTGGTCAACTTTTCCGAGTTCACCGAACTGATAAACAACATCGTTTTTATCGAATATCGCGCAAAGTTTTGCAATAAATCTCGCCGAAGCTTCGGAAGAACCCGACTTACCTCTTGCGCCCGTGAATTTGCATATTGCACAGCCCTTGTTCAGGTATGCGGTGTTGTTCTTCTCGAAAGCCGAAGCGAAATCGGGGTCGAACGCCGCCGTTACGTCTGAGGATATAGCCGCAGAGTTCGCAAGTGCTTTTCTGACATTCTGCGAAGCGTTTACGCAGAGTTCTTCGATAAAGTTTTTCAGATAATCGCTGCGGAGACCCGTAACGCCCATGCTGCCGACTTCTTCTCTGTCCGCAAATACGCAAACCGCCGTTTTGTTGGGAACGCCGGCGTCAAGCAGCGCTTTGAATGCGGGATATGCACAAACTCTGTCGTCGTGCCCGAACGCAAGTATCATGCTTCTGTCAAGACCGAGGTCTCTTGCCTTTCCTGCGGGAACCGCGGAAATTTCTGCGGTCAGCAGGTCTTCCTCGTTTATACCGTATTTCTCGTTGAGAAGTTTAAGCACCGTGGTCTTTATCTTATCTTTTTCTTCTTCCGCGTCGGGACGTGAACCCGCGATGATGTTCAGGTCTTCGCCCGTGAACGCTTCCGAAAGTTTTTTGCCCGCCTGATCTTTTCCGAGATGCGGAAGCAAGTCCGAAATGCAGAAAACGGGGTCTCTTTCATCTCCGCCGATGTTTATCTCGACAACGGAACCGTCCTTTTTGTAGACCGCGCCTATAAGCATAAGCGGATTTGTTACCCATTGGTATTTGAGGATTCCGCCGTAATAATGCGTTTTCAGCAGGCAAAGACCGCCGTCTTCGTAAAGAGGGCTGAGTTTGAGGTCAAGTCTGGGGCAGTCAACGTGCGCCGCAACAAGGTTGAAACCTTCTTCAAAAGGTGCTCTGCCTATCGTTGCAAAAATCGCGGCATGACCTTTCTGGACGTGATATATCTTGTCTCCCGCCGAATACTTTTTGCCGTATTCGAACGGAACAAAACCCGCCTTTTCAGCCTCCGCAACGGCATTTTTCACGCCGTAGTATTCGATTTTCGAAGCGTCGAGAAATTTTTTGTAATCTTCGCAAAATCTCTGCGCCGCTATCAGTTCTTCTTCACTCATGGAAGAGAACGTTTCTTTTTGTTTGAAACTGAGTTCACTCATTTTATTTTTCCTCCTTGACAGGATAAATATTGTATTTCTTCATCAGCTCGTCCGCCTGTTTTTCAAGTTCGGCAAGACTGTTGTTGACTGTTTTATGCTCCGTGTTGGATATATAAAAAGAGTCGTCTTTCTGACCGTTTAACCGCGTTTCCGCATCTTCCTCGGAAAGGTTGTCCCGTTCGATTATTCTGCGCTTGCGGACCTCTCTGTCTGCAACGACGCAAACCGATGTGTCAAACGCATTTATCGAGCCGCTTTCAATAAGCGCCGCTCCGTCCACGATTGCGCCCACCGCTCCGTTTTTCTCTGCATCGGAAATCATCTTTTCAACCGTTTGCATAATTGCGGGGTGCATTATTCGGTTCAGCGCGTCTGTATTTTCCTTTGATGAAAATGCTCTTTTTGCAATCATCTTTCTGTTCGGCGTTCCGTCGGGGTTCAGCACTTCGCTTCCGAACATTGCGGCAAGTTCCTCGGTCTTTGTTTTTATAACTTCGCGTGAGATCTTGTCCGTGTCTATGTGGACAAAACCGTATTTTCTGCGCAGATAATCGGCAAAAGTCGATTTGCCCGCTCCGGTCTGTCCCGTCAAACCTATCGTAATCATCGGTTTTCTCCGTCCGCGTCGAATATTCTGAATTCACACGCTCTTATAAGCCTGTTGTAAACCGCAAGTCCGACACCAGATGTTTTTCCCGCTCTGATATAAACTTCTTCAATGCCGTCGTCGTCAAGTTCGCGGAGCAGATCGAAAAGTTTCGCCGCCTGCCGTTCGCTGTCGTCCGCTGCACCGTAGGGAAATACTTCGGAAACGTCTTTGAACGCTTTTTCTTCTCCGTCGAAGCATATAACCGCCGTTCGTTTATCTTTTGAAATACGGTTGAGAATAAACCTTGTCGCTTTTTCCGGACTTCCGAGCACCGCGTATGCTTCCGCTTTCGGGGCATAGTGCTTGTGCTTCATTCCGGGGGACAGCGCTTTTGCTCCTGCGGGCAATTCTTTTGTAACGGCTTCCGCGATTTTTAAATCTGGCAGCACTTTGCGTAATTGTTCGGGCGTTACAAAACCGGGTCTCAACAGCACGGGCGGCTCGGTCGCCACGGTCACAACCGTTGATTCCACTCCGCAGTCACACGTTCCGCCGTCTATGACAGCGTCAATATTTTCTCCGAAATCTTTCAAAACGTGCTTTGCCGTCGTTGCACTCGGCTTTCCGCTGATATTCGCGCTCGGCGCCGCAAGAGGAACGCCTGCCGCATTTATTATCGCTCTTGCCACGGGGTGGGACGGGCAGCGTATAGCCACGGTGTCAAGTCCTGCGCTGACAATATCGGGGATGCAGTCCTTTTTCGGAAGTATCATCGTCAAAGGTCCGGGCCAGAACTTTTTTGCGAGTGCCGCCGCTTTTTCGTTCGGATATGCGTATTTTTCAATATCTTTTGCGTCGGTTATATGCACGATGAGCGGGTTGTCTGCGGGTCTGCCCTTTGCCGCGAATATTTTTGCAACAGCCTTTTTGTCAAGCGCGTTCGCCGCAAGCCCGTATACCGTTTCCGTCGGAATTGCGACGACGCCGCCGTTTTTCAATATTTTTCCCGCTTTTGTTATGTTTTCTTCCGTTGCTTTGTATATCAATCTCGTTCGTCTCCGTTATTCGGAAAATATCCTCGTCATCAAAGATGCCGTGATCCTTCCGACTTTTTCAAAATCCATATTTTTAATAAATATTCTTTCAAGCGCGTCATGGTGCGCCTTTGCGTTCTTTAATTTATCCGTTGCCTGTTCAAACAGTATTCCGCACGCACCGTCTGCCGCACCGTCCGTTATGTCCGTCAGCGTCGAACCTCGGAACGGGGCAAACTCTTTTGTTTCCGCCGCTTCGAATGTGGGACTGAGCGCAAGCACAGCCAATTTTTCCGTCGGAAAGACCGCGCCCATTACCGTCTGCGGCAAAAGAGGATCTGCAAATACCGTGACGGGATAGAGTTTGTTATTCGCTTCTTCTGCTATCCGCGCTATCGCAAGGTTTGCCGCTCCGCAGGCATAGGGCAAAGTATAAATTTTATCGGCAAGTGTTTCGAACGTTTCGTAAAACGCGGTTGCGCCTTTATATGAAAAAGTTGACAGAAAGCGCTTTTCAAATATCGGTTCGCAGTTTTTCTTCTTTTTTTTCAGGAACGTCCCGCAAAAATCTTCCGCCGTTCCCCTTATTCGTCTTTCCTCTTTTTCCGTTGCGTCCGCAAATGTCGTATCAAGTATTTTGCCCGCGGCTTCGAGGTATCCGTATGCGCTTCTGTATGCTTTTGCGGTTTTGTCTTTTATGAGAAGTATTTCTTCCGTTGCTTCCGTCAGCGCTTTTTCGTCCCAACAGTCCGTGATGTTGATTATTCCGCCTAGACAGCCTACGTTTTCAGGCTCGAGAACATGCGGTGCCGTGCCGTCGCATACCGCGACATTGTGCTTTTTCAGCCACACTCCGTCAAGTGAATCGGGGTCGGACGAACAACGGATATATTCGACGTCTTCACCCTCGTTTTCCGCATACGCGCCGATGTTTTTCATCAAAGTGCTTTTGCCCGTCCCCGGACCGCCCTTGATGATATACTGCTTTTTCCCTTTCAGAAAGTCTCCGTAAAGCGATACGAAGCCTTTCGTTGTGTTTGCAGATAAAAAAGTGTCGATTATCATTTTACGCGCCTCCGCATGATTATTTCTCAATAATAATATGCGCAGACGCGTTGAATGTTTCCTCTTTATCTGTTTTCTTTTAGCAAATCGTTGTAGGCCGCAAGCAGTTCCTCATAACTCGAAAAACCTAGTTCTTTCATATACTGAGCCATTTTTGCTTCCGCTTCCGCTGCGTTGTTGTTCTTGTCCGTTGCCTGGGATTTGAGTTCTTCTCTGCGGGTAGTTCTTTCCGAAAGAGACGTTTTCAGGTCTTTCAGCATGGAGTTCTTTTCTCTGATGCTTTCATAAACATCTTTTGACTTGTCGTCAAGATTTTTTTCCGCGGAGACCGAATTAGTCATTTTCAGATACTCGTCATATTCGGACTTCTTTTCGTTTACGGAGTGAATTATAAGAATGCAAGCGATGACAAGGATTATGATGACCCCGCAAAGCACTGTCAAGACAGTTTTATATGCGGATCTCGAATATTTTTTCTTTATTTTCGTTTTTCCCATCGGTTCAATCTCCGTTACTGTCCGTCGTTGAGAAGTTTCAGATACATTTCAGCCAAATCGTTGAATCTGTCTGCCGCATTCTCTCTGGCTTCGGCTTTCGATATCATGTCGTTGAAATCGTTTATCTCATCGTTTCTGTCCGATATATCTGAATTGAGTTTGTCCAACTGCTGCTGCAACTCTGTTTCCTGCTTCACCAAGCCCTCATATGAATACTTTGTCTTTGCGTCTTCATATGTCAGTCTTGCGTTGTCAGTCTGCATTATCGCTTCTTTGCGCTTCATCAGCAAAAACATAAGAGTGACGACAAGAATTGCAATGATCACGCAGAGTGCAATATTGATTTTCTTCATCGTTTTTCTGTGCAATATCAGTCTTTTACTTCCCACTTCGGCTCCTCCGTAACATAAAATGAATTAATACGCTTTACCCCAGTAAACAAGATGCTTTGCGGGCTTTCCGCAGCAAACGCACTTGTCGGAAATATGCTCTTGCTCAAACGGGATGCAACGCGTGCCGACACCGTACTTTTCTTTTATCTCGTCTTCGCACGCCTCGTCTCCGCACCACATCATTTTAACAAATCCCTGTTTGTCTTTGACTATTTCCGCAAGTTCCTCTTGGGTGGTTGCAGTATAAGTCATTGCGTTGCGTCTCGCAAGCGCTTTTTCATACATTCTGTCTCTTACGGTCGTCATAAGGCCCGAAACGACATTTGCAAGTTCGTCAAGAGCCACCGTTGTTTTTTCGCCGTTGTCTCTGCACGCGACAACGCACGTTCCGTTTTCGATATCTCTGGGACCAACTTCTATACGAACGGGAACGCCTCTCATTTCATATTCGGAGAATTTCCAACCGGGCGACTGTTCGCTAAGGTCACATTTAACTCTGATGCCTGCGGCTTTGAGCGCGGCTTCGAGTTCCTGCGCTTTTTCCGTAACTCCGGGTTTGTGCATCGCAATGGGTATTATTACCGCCTGAATCGGAGCGATTGCGGGAGGCAGAACAAGACCGTTGTCGTCTCCGTGAACCATTATAACCGCACCGATAAGTCTTGTGGTAACGCCCCATGAAGTCTGGTGAACGTATTGAAGAGTGTTGTTTTTATCAGTATACTGAATGCCGAACGCCCTTGCAAAACCGTCCCCGAAATAGTGAGAAGTTCCCGCTTGCAGAGCCACTCCGTCATGCATAAGCGCCTCTATGCAATACGTCGCTTCCGCGCCTGCAAATTTATCGCTTTCGGTCTTTCTGCCGCGGACAACAGGCATAGCCAGAGACTCTTCGCAGAAATCGGCGTAAACGTTAAGCATTCTTTCCGTTTCCGCTATTGCCTCTTCCGCGGTCGCGTGCGCCGTATGTCCTTCCTGCCACAGGAATTCTCTCGAACGCAGGAAAGGACGCGTCGTCTTTTCCCAACGCACAACGCTGCACCATTGGTTGTAAAGTTTCGGCAGATCTCTGTGCGAATGTATAATATGTGAATAGTGTTCGCAGAAAAGCGTTTCGGAAGTCGGTCTGACGCATAGTCTTTCCTGCAACTGTTCGCTTCCGCCGTGCGTTACCCACGCAACTTCGGGCGCAAATCCCTCAACATGGTCTTTTTCCTTTTGAAGAAGACTCTCCGAAATGAACATAGGCATATATACGTTTTCGTGCCCCGTTGCCTTGAATCTTGCGTCAAGGTCTTTTTGTATATTTTCCCAAATAGCATAACTGTAAGGTCTGAATACCACACAGCCCTTGACGGACGAATAATCGATAAGTTCCGCTTTCAGCACAATGTCGGTGTACCATTTTGCAAAATCTTCGTCCATCGAAGTTATGTCTTTAACAAGTTTTTCAGCCATATTGCTCAACCTCAATAATATATAATAATTATCTTCATTATATATCAAACCCTCACTTTTGTCAATGAGTTTTCATAATTGTCGAATTTGTTGACATTCGGCGCTTTTTTCACTCTGTCTGACGCAGTTTTTTTGAATTTGAAATAAAAATGACGGGTGTCACCGAAAGTTCGGAATATTTTGTTGAAATGATACAGTTTTGTGTGCGCGGAAATGTGCTGAATACATATCTGATGTGTCTGCTTCTGTATTTTTTATTGTTGATGTTGAACAAAAATCGCGGGATATACATATTGATTTTTCGTCGTTGTCCCGTAACGCTGTTTTCTTGCATTTCATCTTCTTTTCTGTTATAATTCTATATATAATTAACGCGATTCCGATTTTTACGAAAATCGGTTCTTTCGCGTTGGGTCCCCGAAAGCAAATGGAGGTTTTTTTGATGAAACATTGGTTAAAGGCAGCCGCTGTCTGCGCTGTTGTTGTTTGTCTGTGCGCGTCTCTTTTCGCGTGCGGTAAAGGCAGTGCGGGGCTTGACCAAAACAGTGAGTGGAAGAACAACGCTTCCGTTGTTTCCCGAAACAAGGAACTCGCTCATTCTCCGATAGTTTCTTACGACAGCATTGACGAGGCTTTGAAAGCCGATATAAAGGCTTCTTCTCGTTATCTGAGTTTGAACGGCGAGTGGAAATTCAATCTCGTTACGAAAGAAGGCGACATTCCCGCCGGGTTCCAGAACAAGGACTTTGATTCGAGTTCGTGGAATACCATTCGCGTGCCCGGCAACTGGGAAACGCAGGGATTCTCTTCTCCCGATTACGGATATGACGATTATACCTGGAATTCGTCCGCATTGACGCCTCCCGAGATCCCCGAGGAGAACGAGATAGGTCTTTACACCAGAGAAATAGATGTTCCCGCAGAGTGGAACGGTCAAGAGGTGTTTATATCTTTTGACGGCGTGGAAAGCGCATGCTACGTTTATGTCAACGGCAAAATGTGCGGCTACGGCGAAGATTCCTATACTTCGAAAGATTTCAGAATCACCCCTTATATAGAAGCGGGAAAAACGAACACGATAGCCGTTAAAGTTTTCAAATATTGCGACGCATCGTGGCTCGAAGCGCAGGACACTCTCAAAATGGGCGGAATTTACAGAGATGTATATCTGTATTCGTCCGAAAAAACTATGATAAAAGATTTTTCCGTTCAATCGACCGTCGATATGAAAAAAGAGGGCGGTTTTGACGGCAGCGCACTCCTTTATCTTTCCGCAGACGTATCTACATACGTAAACAAAGAGGACGGTTGGTATACAGAGTTTTCTCTTTATGATGAGAACGGAACCGCGGTTGTTGAACCTTACCGTTTCGGCGCGGATATTTCTTTTTCTGCGGATAAAACGGGCGGCGCATATACTACAACCGTCAGCGGACGCGTTACCGTGAACGGAATTAAACTTTGGAGCGCGGAGGAACCCAACCTCTATACTGCGGTATATACGCTTAAAAAGCCTGACGGAACGACGGTGGGAACAGTCAGCGAACGCATCGGAATAAGAGACGCCGCGTTTGCATCCGATGACAGCGGTAAGCAGATATTTACCGTAAACGGACAGACTGTTTCGCTTTTCGGTGTTACTTACTACGAATTCAGCGCAATCAACGGCAAAGCCCTGACACGCGATGAAATGATTGAAGACATCAAAAAGATGAAAGAACTCAACATCAACGCCGTCAGATCTCCCGGCGTTCCTCTCAGCCGTGAGTTTATTTCTCTTTGCAACGAATACGGTCTTTATGTCGTTTCCGATATAAACCTTGAATCCGAACCTTATTCGAGTAAAAAAGAGCAATCCATACCCGGCGACCAAGGCATTTGGCAGACTGCGCTTCTCGATCGCCTTTCGAATGTCGTTGAGCGCGACAAGAACGCTCCGTCCGTTATTCTTTGGGGACTCGGAAATGAGTCCGGACAGGGCAGTGTTTTGACCAATATCAAAAACTACCTCATAGAAAACGATTCCAGACTTATCGTATATGACGCATATCTTGACCTTGATAAGGAAAATTACGGCAATGACGATTATATCTCCGACGGAGACATCATCGCCGCTTCCGGTTGGGATATGGACAAATTCAACGATATACTGACCAATAAAGAAATCACAAAACCCATTATTCTTCAAAATATCGACAGCGCACTTCTTTCTTCCGGCGGCGGTGTTGACGGATATGTCGATTACATAACCGCAGACAATACCGTTCAGGGCTGCTTCCTTGCAAACTGGGTTGACAAAGCGATCTACGTTCCCAAGGACAGCAAAAATGCGGTTCAGGTCTGCAAGGATACTCCGTATAATGCGGATAATGCGGATCTTTACGAACTTAAATATGCCGCGTCATGGGTTTCAGACGAGGAGTCGGCTGCGGCATTGCTCGGAATGTACAGTCTTAACGGTATTCTCAATGCCGACAGATCATTCCAGTCCGACGCGCTTGAAATGAAAACTTCCTACGCACCTATCCATGTTGAACCCGTGAATGTAAAAGACGGTACATTCAGAATAAGCAACAGATTCGGATTTACCGATGCCGGATCGAAATTTACAGTTTCTTATTCCGTTTCAAACGGTGTGAGCGGCAACATTGACATTTCCTCTCTCAAAGCGGGTCAAACACTTGATGTAACACTCGACTACGGAACGGTTGATACTTCGGCAGATGTTTTTGTTACCGTTTCGGTTAAGTACAACGAAGTTCCCGCATGGGCGAGAGACGGCTATGACGGAATCTTGTTCTCGGTTCAATATGACGTAACAGGCAACAGTGCACCCGTCAAAAACGGCGGTTCTACCGATGTTTCCGGCAGTGCATTGACTCTTGATATATTCCGTGCTCCGGATATATCGACAATAAACACAGACCTTGCGAACGGTACAATATATGTAACAAACTATTGCAGTGAAGCGTTTGACGATATATTCACTTTAAAATACATCGTCGTTGAGACAAACAACTTCTGCAATGACCCGAAAGCGGTCGTATATGCAAGCGGAAAGGTCAATACAGGACTTGCGGCATATACAAAGGACGGTGCGGTAAAACTTCCGCTCTCCGTCAAAGCGGTAGAGAGCGGTTCGTATGAGGTCGTTATCTCTGTTACGACGAAAAAGGCATTCGGAGACATTCCCGCAGGATATGAACTTCTTTATAATTTCAACTCGGGAACTCTCGGTTCAGAAATTCCGTTCCCCGTTGATTCTTCGAGAACTCCGGAACCTGTTATAGATGAGACGACAGGCGAACAGCAGATAGACGAAAAGGGAAACAGAGTTTGGGTCAACGGTGACCCCGGTCTGACGGAATACACCTCTTCGACTGTTTATTACAGCGCACCCGATGAAGTCAATCCGACTCCCGCACCGTATATTCGCCTTTCCAATTCGAGAGTTACCATTGAAATAGATTCCGACAGCGGACTTATAAATAAGTACACCGTTGACGGCAAAGATGTTTTCGCAACTGCCGATTCTGAAAACGGCATTAAGGCAAGCACGATTGGCAGTCTTTACAGAAATCCGACAGGCGGAGACTATGTTTCGGGTACCGCAAATAATTCCAAGGCTCTTTCGAATTTTGATTCCGGCAACTTGAAGAAACTTCTTAACGGACTTGTCAGTGTCAGAAAGACCGATGATGGACATTACAGAATGTCGCTTCGTTACAGTCTTCCCGTTTCCGACGGCGGCAATGTTTCGAACCTTGCTTCCCGCAATACGGAATACGCGGTCGTTTACGACTTCTATCCGAACGGCGTTATGAATATCAGTTCGGCTTATTCGCTTAATGCCGAGTCTGCCGTTCCGCTTTCCATATCGAGCATTCTTACCATGTCTTCCGATCTCACAAAGGCAACATGGTACGGCAGAGGCCCCGGCGAAACTTACGGCGACAAACTTTACAACTCAACGGTTGATGTCTTCTCCTCTTCCGTTTCCGATCTTGTTCCCTCGTATCTTTTCGCCAACGGCGGAGACAGAAGCCAGACAAGATGGCTTGCGCTTACCGATGAATCAGGTACAGGTGTTCTTGTAACTTCCGACACAAACAATTTTGCATTCAATCTTTCGAAACAGTATCCGCACTCTTTGGCTGCATATGCTTCGGATTCCATGAATAATCCTTATACTGTCCTCAGCATAATCGGTGCGCAGAGCGGATGCTCCGTTCCGAGCACTTCGGATCAAGCATATCTGGTATCGGACTCTTCGATAGAACCGGGCAGTGTGCTCTCGTTCTCTTACAGAATAGTTCCCGTTTCCACGACCGATGTTTCCGCATATAAAGCTGAAAGTGCAAAGACTCTTTCGTCCGCGGGTAAAGCAAGCGTATCGAGAAACTCTCTGGCGGACGGACAGTCCTATTCGCTTCGAGATCTTGCAAGCGGTCAGTACATATCCGCTGCCGATAACGAACTTTCCGTTCTTGAAGGTCTCGGAAGCGCAAATCAGAGATTCCAGATAGAAAGAACCGATTCTTCCAGCATCTACATCAAATGCACGGCAAACAACCTTTATATGACGGCTGTCGGCGTTTCAACGAGAAAAGCCCCGTCAATCGAGGTTGGATTCGCACCTCTTGATACCGAAAAAACACCGTGGCAGATGTGGTATTATTCCACCAACCAACTTGCTTGCGAACGTCTGACCGAGTATTCTCTTTCGGTCATGCAGACGGCAACATTCCCCGGCGCAAGAGTGGCAATGTCGAATATTCAGGGCAATGATTCCGCATATTGGACTATCAACTATGAGATCGGCAATTCCGAGTTTGCAACCATAAGAAACAACAACTCCGGTCTGTATCTGACTTATGTTGACAGAGTGACATATTCTTCATCGTCTCTTGCCGCATTGGACAGACGCACGATGGGATATGCGCCCGATATTGATTGGAGCGTTTATCAGACAGCGGAAGATCTTGCCGCAAGTTCTTCCAACTTTGCAAAGACGACGGGCAGAATTACTCAATGCGAACTTCTTCCCGCAGATTCCCAGACTTGGGTGTTTGTGGCAGAGGGTGAATCCGATTACCGCATATACAACACATCAAACGGTATGTATCTCGGCGTAAGAACCGTTGACGGCGTTTCGTCCCTGGTCCTTTACGACGCGACAAATGCGGATGAGGAACCCGCTTCTCTTGTTTGGAGAATCAGAAATAGGGGCGGTGTTTACAGCATAATCAATGTTGATACCGACCTTGCGCTTCAAACAACATTGAAGAGAGTAAAACTCACTCAGGCAGAAATGGACAGAGATTTCATCTCCGATCCCGAAAAAGCATTTAAGAACACTTACGTTCTTACTCTTGCAAAGTGGAGCGGCAAAGTAAATCAGAAGTGGAATCTTGCATCCGACAATGACCGCAAAGTTTCCGTACAGATAGGTTCCGAGTGGTACGTTGACGGCATAGAAGAACAAAAGTAACAATAATTAAAAATCGACCTTTCGAATTTACTTCGTGAGGTCGATTTTTTTATTTTGCCTATTGCAATATCAGACGGATTCTGTTAAAATAAATTGAGTAGACTCAATCTAAATACGAGGTGATTTTATGAAGACAGCATTGCAGTTATATTCAGTAAGAGATGAAGTTGAAAAAGATTTTGAGGGAACACTCAAAGCCGTTTCCGAGTTCGGATATGACGGAGTTGAGTTTGCCGGGCTTTACGGCAAAACACCCGAAGATGTTCGGAAACTTTGCGAAAAATACGGACTTGTTCCCGTTTCCGCCCATGTCGGCATAGGCGAAATGCTTGAAAATGAAAATGTCTTTTCCGATTATAAAGAGATGGGCTGCGAATATATCGCCATACCGTATATTGCGCCCGAAGAAATGTCAACGGAGAACGACCGTCTAAACACCATAGAAAAGGTTCGCGTTCTTTCCGAAAAGGCAAAAGCCGCAGGCTTGAAAATGCTTTATCACAACCATGCGCACGAACTTTCTAAATTGAACGGAAATAATTTTCTCGATGAACTATATTCCGCTGTACCTGATATTTTATTGCCTGAATTTGATGTTTGCTGGCTTCATTTTGCGGGCGAAGACCCCGTCGCATATCTTGAACGGTATGCGAACCGCATAAGAGTGGTTCACCTGAAAGATTATGTTTCTTCTGACGGCTCAGAAAGACCCGATTTCCGTCCTCTCGGCAGGGGAAAGGTAGATATTCCCGCCGTGGTTAAAACAGCGGAAAAACTCTGTGCAGAGTGGCTCATAGTCGAGCAGGACGCCCCGACAGCGGGTCATAAGAGCATTGATGATGTTCATGTTTCCGCAGAATATTTGCATACGCTTGTAAAGTAATAAATAATTAAATTCACAATAATAAACCCCGTAAGCGAGATTTTCGCTTACGGGGTATACTTTGTCAAGATTTTATTTTCTTGCATTTATCTGAACCCGAGAAAACAGATAAGTGCGATGAATGCCGCCGCTATTATTATCCATATTGCGGCGGAAATCTTTTTCGACATTATCGGTTTTTCTTTTGTTTGATTTGCTTTTTTTGAATGTTGCCGCTCTGTTGCTTTTTGCTTTTCTTTGTTTGCTTTCTGCTCTTTAATCTTTTTCTCGGCTTCTTTTAGATGCCGTTCATGCTCTTTTCTCAATATTGTCAGCGGGTCATTTTGCGTCAAAATCAGTTCGTGAAAATCATCTATGAACTTCAAATCATCTTTTTGCGCATAATCCGAAGAAAAAGGCACATCGCCGTGGGAGAGTTGATTCCTTTTGTGCCTGACTTCTTTAAGCCCTTGTAAAAAGTCCGACCAATCGCGGACATATACTTCCCCAAAATCGTTATTTTTCGCCATGTCGTCGATGTATGCCGTCACGCCGTGTTTTTCGCCGTAAATTTGATTGCATATCTTTTCGAGTGAACCGAACTTTTCGATCAACTCATAATTTGTATCCTTGCAGTTCAAAATTATCCTCCGAAGCAGGGTTTTGCCGAATTTTCAGAATAAGTATAGCATAATGAGTAATCGGTGTCAAGCAATTTCTTTTCTGTCATTGGGTTTCGGTCTCTCGATTTTTTTGAAAAACAAAAAGTATATCAACAACCCGTCAATTATAAAATCATAAAATCGCGGACCGCCGAACATGATAACGCTTGTTAAAACAGAGAACAAGACGACTCCCACTCCGATTATTTTTCCCGATATGCCCTTTTCCTTTGTTTGCCACACGATCAATGCCGCGAACGGAGATAAAAATGCGAACACGGTCCAGTATTTTATGACGTTCCAATTTATATACCAAATCGTCAGATTTTTTGTGAGCGTTGCAGTTATATAATATGTGGCGAGCATGCCGAGACAAAAGGGGAGTATGTTTATCATTGCGCGCACTCTTGTCGGACTGTAAATCGCTATCAGTGTTCCGAGCAGAACCCAAACCGCCATTTGCGAAAAAATGTCTCCGAGGTTTTGTGTGTATATGTCAAACAGCCGCGCCGCTGTTCCGAGCAAAAGCCCGCAAACAAGCATCGTCAGAGGGTTCAGTATGATTTTTCGTAAATCGCATTTCATTATGAACGCAAGCCCCTTTCCGAATCTTCTTACAGAAAGAGTATATCATGACAATTGCGCGGTTACAAGATTCAGCGTAATTAAGTTTTATGTTGAACAGATTAAGATTTGTTGAATCCTTGTTTTGAAATAATAAAAATGCGGAGTTCTTGTTCTCCTGTCGCAGATTTCCGTAAAAACACACAATTTTTTTGTGCATACCTATTGACAAACCGCCGTTTTTTTAGTACAATATTTCTATACACGGAGACGTATCGAAGTGGTCATAACGGACATGACTCGAAAACGAATGCCCTTTTTGGAAGCTCACCTCTGAAAAACCTTGATTTTATGGGGCTTTTCAGCTATCATTGAAAAGTAAATATCCCTTAGTTCTCTCCATCAGTTCTCTCCTTTTTCCGAGGTTTTTTTGAGGGCTGATGTGAAGATAAATACACGGAGTGGTATCGAAGTGGTCATAACGGGACTGACTCGAAATCAGTTGTACCTTCGGGTACCGTGGGTTCGAATCCCACCCACTCCGCCAGAAAACTCAGTCTGCAAGCGGTTTTTGCCGTTTGCAGGCTTTTTCTTTTTACTGCACCTTTGGGATTTTTCCGTGAGTTCTCTCCTGAAAATCGATAGTTCTCTCCTAAATTTTCTGAGATTTGAACTCTGGATATGTAGTTGGCGTATCCTTAGTAAAGCGATACGCCGCAGAAGCTATGAAATAACCTCTAATGCACCACTCAGACCGTTTACCATTGCGTCAGCCGATGACAGCTTGGAATTGTAATCCAAATGGGCATATACATTTGCCGTAGTTGAAAAATCGCTGTGTCCGAGCCATTCCTGTATCTGCTTCATAGGAACACCGTTTGCAAGAAGCAGTGAAGCACAACTATGGCGCAGGTCGTGGAAACGAATGTGGCGCAAATTGTTCTTTTCAAGCAGCTTTGGAAATGATGCTGTGAGATAGTGCGGAGAAATCAATGTCCCCATCTCATCTACGCAGATATACTCCAAATACTTTTTGTTGTAGCATCGTCCGCATACTCGTTTGTATTCTTCCTGCTGTTCCTTGAGCTTTAGCAGCTTCTCTTTGAACACAGGAACAAGGGGCAGCGTTCTCATACTCGACTTGGTTTTGGTCGTATCTTGTGCTATCTGGATATGCTTGCCATCAAGATTGCAGGAAGTAACGGTATGTCTAATGGTAATCGTATTGTTTTGAAAATCAATAGCATCCCACTTTAAGCCGAGGGCTTCACTTCGCCTTAGCCCATAAAATGCACCGAGAAAAATCGGTATTTCAATCAGCGTTCCTTTGGCGGCTTCAAATAATGCCTGTACCTCGTTGCTGTCATAGAAACTGCCGATGAACTTATCAGCTTTAGGGCGTTCCACTTTATCCGCAGGATTGACGGAAATAAGGTCAATCTTTACGGCATACTTCAAAGCCCTGTGAATAACAGCGTGATAGTGAATAACCGAATTAGCTTTTACTCGCTTCAACTGCTTCATATAGAAAGCCTGAATGTCTGTTGCCTTCATTTCAGAAAGTGTTATTTCTCTTTCCTTGAAATACGGAATGATAACGCTCTTTGCCATACCTGAGTATGATGCGTATGTGGTAAGTGCGATAGTCGGCTTTGCGATTTCCAACCATTGAAGCAGAAAATCCGAAAACAGCATATCCTCCTGTATGGGTTTGCACTCAGGAACAAAGGTCTGCCTTGTTTCCATCAACATCTTTTCCGCTTTCTTTTTATTGCCCTTGACAGGCAATCCTGTCGGCAACCATTTCGTTTTTCTTTTTCCCGCAGCATCGGGATAGCTCAAAACCATATAAAAATAGCCTTTTTTCTCTTGCAGATGTCCTGCTACCATAAATTAACCTCCTTTGCGTAGCACCGACTTCTGCTGTTGACCATATACATTGTAGCAATTTAAGCTAAAGAAGTCGAATGTGCAAATTCTTTAATTTTCCGCATTTCGCAGACCTAACCTCAAATAAGAAAGAAGATGGGCTTTCGGTACTTTGTACGCTCTGCCCACCTTCAAGTGTTCTATTTTGTTTTCACGAAGTAATTGATAACCTGTTTTTGTGCTAACACCAAGAGCCTTGCTCATTTCATCAACGGTTAAAATATCTGGGTATTCTTTTAAGACTAACGCATATATATCTCCAAAGTTCATAAGCTCCTCCTTTTTTCAACTCCGATACTGATGAGGAGAGGAAATTCAAGTGATTTCAAATACTTCTCATCAAGGTGTGTGAGATGTTCTTTCAAGCGGCTTTTATCAATCGTGCGTAACTGCTCAAAGAGAATGATTGAATTTGCAGGAAGCCCCTCAATTTGCCCCAAATACAAGTGTGTAGGTAATTTCTTCTTTTTGCGTACACGACTTGTTATGGCGGCAATAATGACCGTAGGACTGTGCTTGTTTCCTATATCATTGGAGATAACAAGTACAGGTCGTGTCCCACCTTGCTCCGAGCCGACAACAGGGTTTAAGTCTGCGTAGTAGATGTCACCACGCTTAATTGTTTTATCCATTAGTTTGACCTCCTATCTGGATATAAGCAGGTAAGCTCTGCCTATGTAATCAGCCAAACACAAGGAAGTTTTTAAGGTCGGGAGAGCATAAACAATTCTCTGTTTCCATAGACCGCCTTGTATTTGGCTTTATGATAGAAGCATCTCTATTTGTCCTCAACACCCCAAGATGCAAATGCGTTTCACGCAGGGAAGTCGCCAAACGGTCAGCAGCGAACTGACGCCACGGGAGTTTCACCCCAACTGACGGTCTGCCAGAGCCGCCCTCATTGCCTGCG